>ERZ795054.260-NODE-260-length-81784-cov-8.304017_pt1 | contig 81784 bp, 71 predicted proteins | sample MGYA00375138_ERZ795054 | MGnify/ENA primary metagenome ERZ795054 (study PRJEB30183, sample SAMN05720215) | anaerobic digester metagenome | isolation source: active sludge of municipal wastewater-treating anaerobic digesters | place: USA | collected 2014-12-23 ... | reverse complement strand
TCTCCATCGGCCGCCGCCTCCAGGACCCCCTGGCCGAGCTCGTGAAGATCGACCCCAAGTCCATCGGCGTGGGCTTGTACCAGCACGACGTCAACCAGAAGCGCCTCTCCGACGAGCTCGACGAGGTCGTCGGCTCGGTGGTCAACAACGTCGGCGTCAACCTCAATACGGCCAGCCACTCCCTGCTCAAGTACGTGTCCGGCATCAACGCGGGCACCGCCAAGAAGATCGTCCGCTACCGCGAGGAGAAGGGCGCCATCGCCGGCCGCGACCAGCTGAAGGCCATACCCGGCATGGGCGAGAAGACCTTCGAGCAGTGCGCCGGCTTCCTCAAGATCCCCGAGAGCCCGAACCCCCTGGACAACACCTGGGTCCACCCCGAGAACTACGCCCTGGCCGAGGAGCTCCTCGCCTCCGTGCGCGAGGGCGTGGAGCCCGATCCCGAGGCGCGCAGGGCCCTCAAGGAGAAGTACTCCGTCGGCGACGCCACGTTGAGCGACATCATCGCCGAGCTCAAGCGCCCCAACCGCGACCCCCGCGAGGGCTTCCCCAAGCCCGTGCTGCAGAAGGGCGTGATCAAGTTCGAGGACCTCGCCGAGGGCATGAAGGTCACCGGCAAGGTCAAGAACGTCGTCGACTTCGGCGCCTTCGTCGAGATCGGCATCAAGGAGAGCGCCCTCATCCACGTCTCGGAGATGTCCGACCGCTTCGTGCGCGACCCCATGGAGTGCCTCAAGGTCGGCGACGTCAAGGAGTTCCGCATCATCTCCCTGGACCCGGTGCGCCGCCGCATCGGCCTCTCGCTCAAGAGCGCCCCGGGCTCCGCGGGAGCCTCCCGTGGAGCCCCGCGCGGCGAGCGGCCTCCCCGCCCCGAAGGCCGGCCCGAAGCCCGTCCCGAGGGCGAGCGCGGCCCCCGCCGCGTGGTCGTCCGCAAGGCCGGCGAGGGCCCGGCTCCCCGCCCGCAGGCCGACCGGGCCGGCGAGGGCCGCCCGGCGCCCCGGCCCGAGAAGAGCTACGACCGCCGCCCCGCGCCACGGGAGCGCGAGGACGACGGCATGACCTACAACCCCTTCGCGGAGCTGCTCAAGAACCGGAAGAAGTAGCTGCTGCCTCGAAGCTTGTTGTTGCGGGGACGAGCGGGGAGGGGAACCTTCCAAGGTTCAACGCATCTCGAATCGCTCACGGGATCGCGATTCTCGTCGCGTTTCCCCGCGCCCCAGCCTTCCAAGAAGACGGTTGGCTCCGGCGAGCTCAGAGAAGGGCCCGAGGCGGTCGTCGAGGGTTCGGGCCTCGAAGAGCTCGGGCGGCTCCACGGCGAGGCCGGGCGTCCATGCCGGGTTTCCCGGGCCTTCCATCCTCGTCTCTACCACGCGCGTAGGCTGGCTGGACGATTGAAGGGCCTCGCCGCTCCTTCAGCCGGCCTTGTATGTCTGCAGTCCTCATGCTAGAGTTTGTTCACGAAATGAACGTTCTCCCGCCGAGGCTCGCGGAAGCCGCGGCGTCGAGGCATAGGAGCCTGCGAGGGGTGAGCGCGTGTTTCGGCCGCCTTTCCCGATCGCTGGCCGTTATTTCTACTAGTAGAAACCGCCTCACGCGAGGCGGAGGGAATGCTTTTGTCCTTACGCTACAACGATCTGCCAAGATCGGCGCAACGACCATGAAGACCACAAGCTATAGCGAACCCGAGCTCGCCCTTCTCGAGGGAATCGGCGAGGCGGAACAGGGCGGCCTCCGCATCACCCAGCGGGAGCTCGCGAGCAAGGCGGGTCTCTCCCTGGGCATGACCAACGCCCTGCTCAAGCAGTTCGCCGAGGTGGGCTGGGTCAAGCTGACCAAGCTCTCCACAAGGTCCATGGTCTACGCCCTCACGCCCGAGGGCATGGCCGAGGTCGCCCGGCGGACGGCCGGCTTCTTCCGGAGGGCCTCGCGGAACACGGGCCGCTATCGCGAGCGTCTGGAATCCTTCATACTGTCCGCCAAGGCCTCGGGGGCCTCGACCCTCCTCCTGGCGGGGACGAGCGACCTGGACTTCCTCCTGGAGTACCTCTGCGAGCTCCACGGCCTGGTCTACGTCAAGAGCGCCGACCCGGAGCGGGCCCGGGCCCTGGGCCGGCGCCCCAACGTGAGCGTGCTCTACGCCGAGGGAGCGGCCCCCGATGCGCCCGGAGGACCGGGAGCCTCGGTCCGCCTGGCCGACCTCCTCGAGGCGCGCCTGTGAATGCCCGCGGATCCGTGCGACCGGACCCCTATCCTTTCCTGAAGGGAACCGTATGAGCAATCGGCGACATGGGGCGGCCCTGGCCTGCGCCCTCTTCCTCCTCCTCGGGGCGGCCGGCCCAGCCCTGGCCCAAGACGGCGTTTGGCTCGGGGCCGCGGTCGGGGGCGGCTACCGCATCGGCAAGGTCAGCTTCGAGATCGAGGGCAGGACCAGGTGGTACTACGCTCGGCAGGCGGCGGACATCGAGGAGGGCAAGCTCTTCCCCGACCGTCCCTCCCTCGAGGTCTACCTGGCGGACCGGACCCAGCTCCTGCTCAACAAGCGGACCATCGAGACGGCCTCCATCGAGCCGGTCTTCGGCGAGGCCGGGGCCGACGGGGTCGTCCCGGTCGACCTCGTCGTCCGCCTCAAGGACACGGTCAACGTCATCGTCCTGCCCTACTTCAAGTACGACTCGAACGACGGCCTCCTCCTCTCGGCCCGGGGACGGAACTACAACTTCCTCGGCACCATGCAGCCCCTGCGCGTCGACCTGAACTACACGGTCGACGAGGACGGCGACCAGGAGTTCGAGCTGGAGGCCGAGCTCGACCTGCCCTTCCGGATGGCCGAGCGCGACTTCGTCTGGGGCCTCGACCAGAGCCTGTCGTACAACGCGGAGGCGGGGCTGTTCAGCTACGACCTGTCGACCGGCGTCGACGTCAAGCTGCCCCTCTTCGGCGGGGACCTCGTCTTCGGACCTTCCCAGAGCCTCTCCATCAACCCGAGCGACGACGACTACGAGGACGACATCTACCGGGGCTGGTTCCTCAAGAGCAGGCTCGGAGGCTCGTACAAGATCCCCCTTCCCCTCGACCTGGGCTACTTCGGCCCCCTATACGGCAAGCTCGGCGCCGAGGCCTACCACTACTGGCGGCCCGGCGAGGAGGTCCCCGCGGATTGGTCCGGCCCCGTCCTCGCCTTCTCCCAGAGCCTCTCCTTCGGGCGCGTCGACTGGATCGGCAATCTGCGCCAGGGCCTGGAAGCTTCCGCCGGGACGACGGAGTCATACAACTTCGACGATGTAGCGTGGACGAGCAAGATCTCCGGCTCGGTTGACGGGCACTACCGCTTCGGGCCCAGCCTGGGGGCCTCGGGCCGGCTCATGGCCTTCCATACCTTCAACGATACCGACGACGAGGCGGGCGAGGCCCTGCGCGGCATCCTCGACGACCGCGTCGACACCGACACGGCCCTCTACCTGAACCTCGAGCTGCCCTTCCGGGTCTACCACTACATGCCCCACGAGTGGACGGGCGTCGACTGGCTGCAGTACATAGCCCTCGAGCAGTACTGGTCCCCCTTCTTCGACATGGCCCTGACCCACGACAAGGCGACGGGAACCTGGTTCGATCCCAAGGAGGGCTGGTACGCGCTGGGCCTCGAGGTCATCACCTATCCCCACAAGTTCCGGAGCTTCTACATCCGCGTGAGCGCCGGCTTCGAGGTCTGGCCCCTGGTCAAGACCAAGTCCATCTCGGGGCGCTCGACCCGCGACGACGAGATGGGCCGAGAGATCTACATCGGCCTCGGGCACCACTTCTAATCGACAGGAGCTTCGAGATGAGCAAGATAGCGGTCATCGGCACCGGCTACGTGGGACTGGTGAGCGGGGCCTGCCTCGCGGACTTCGGGAACGCCGTGAGCTGCGTCGACGTCGACGCGGCCAAGATCGAGGCCCTGCGGCGGGGGAAGATCCCCATCTTCGAGCCGGGCCTGGACGATGTGGTGTCGCGCAACGTCGCCGCCGGCCGGCTCTCCTTCACGACCGATCTGGCCCTGGCCGTGCGCGGCTCCGAGGTCGTCTTCATCGCCGTGGGCACGCCGCCGGCGGACGACGGGAGCGCCGACCTCAAGTACGTCGAGGCCGCGGCGCGGGAGGTGGCGCGGGCCATGGACGGCTACCGGGTCATCGTGGACAAGAGCACCGTGCCCGTGGGCACGGCCCGCAAGGTCCGCGCCTGGGTGGCCGAGGAGCTCGTCCGCCGCGGCGCGAAGCCCGATTTCGACGTGGTCTCCAACCCCGAGTTCCTCCGCGAGGGCTCGGCGGTCCAGGACTTCACCCACCCGGACCGCGTGGTCATCGGCGCGGAGTCCGAGCGGGCCCGGGCCGCCATGAAGGAGGTCTACCGGGCCCTCTACATCGGCGAGACCCCCTACATAGAGACCGGCCTCGAGACCGCCGAGATGATCAAGTACGCCTCCAACGCCTTCCTCGCGGTCAAGATCACCTTCATCAACGAGGTGGCCAACCTCTGCGAGCGGGTCGGAGCCGACGTCCAGGACGTGGCCAAGGCCATGGGCCGGGACGGCCGCATCGGGCCCAAGTTTCTCCATCCCGGCCCCGGCTACGGCGGCTCCTGCTTCCCCAAGGACACCCAGGCCATGGCCCGCATCGGCCGCGACCACGGGGAGCCTCTGTCAATCGTGGAGACCACCATCGAGGCCAACGAGCGCCAGAAGGAGCGCATGGTGGCCAAGATCGAGGCGGGGCTGGGCGGCCCGGGCTCCCTCGCCGGGAAGACGATCGCGATCCTCGGCCTGGCCTTCAAGCCCAATACCGACGACATGCGCGAGGCCCCGGCCATAGCGATCTGCGAGGGCCTGGCGGCCCGGGGAGCCCGGATCCGCGCCTGGGACCCCGAGGCGGCCAAGGAGGCGAGCTGGCGCCTCGCCTCGATCAAGGACCGGCTCGAGTTCGCCAAGGACGAGTACGACGCGATCGGAGGCTCCGACGCCCTCGTCCTCGTGACCGAGTGGAACCAGCTGCGCACCCTCGACCTCGAGCGCGTGATGTCCCTCCTGAAATCGCCCAACTTCTTCGACCTGCGGAACGTCTACAAGCGCGACGAGCTCGAGGCCAGGGGCTTCCGCTACTTCGCCGTGGGGCGGTAGGCGCCCGGCCATGCAGAAGCCGATCATCAAGGACCCGCGGGCGGCCCTCGAGAATATGGTCATCGCGCGCGACGTGCTCGAGGCCGCGGGCGTCGCGGTCTTCCTCAACTTCGGGACCCTCCTCGGCGCGCTCAGGGAGAAGGGCTTCATCCCCCACGACGACGACGTCGACATGGAGATCTACGAGCGCGACGAGGCGGCCTTCCTGGGCTGCCGGGCCGAGCTCGAGGCGAGGGGCTTCTCCTTCGTCGAGAAGATCGAGCAGATGCGGCTCTACACCTTCAGGCGGAACGGGGAGCAGATCGACTTCTTCGTGGCGAGGGAGCGGAGGACCATCCTCGGCCGCCGCTGGGACCTCGAGGGCCGCTCCACGGTCCCGGCCCGCCACCTCGACTCCCTCGAGCCCCTTGACTTCCTCGGCCAGCGCTTCATGGTGCCCGCCGATCCCTACGGGCTCGTGCGGAACCTCTACGGGAGCACCTGGAAGGTCCCCATCGCGAACCGGCCCTCCCGGATCGGCTGGGGCTTCCGCCTTCGCAAGCTCCTCCGGCATCCCGGGAGGCTCTTCTTCTACGCCGGCCGCTTCCTCGCGAGGCGGGCGCGCTGGCTGGGCCTGGCGCTCCGCGCGGGCGGCTCGCCGAAGCCATGAGGCCCTTCTACCTCGCCTTCCTTCTCCTCGCCCCCGCCCCGGCCTTCGCCTACCTGGACCCGGGCACGGGGAGCCTCCTGCTCTACGCGATAGTCGGCATCGCGACGACGGCCGCCTTCGCGCTCCGCAACCTCTGGTACTGGGCGAGGGGCCGGGTGTCCCTGGCCGGCGCGGCCGCGGTCTCGAGCCGGCTGCCCGACGTCGTCTTCCACTCGGAGGGCGGGAAGTACTGGCAGGTCTTCAAGCCGGCCCTCGACGCCCTCCTCGCCGAGGGCGTCGAGTGCGCCTACGTGAGCGCCGATCCCGCCGATCCGGGCCTGGCCTACCGCGCGAGCGGGCTCCGCGGCCTGCGCCCCGGCGGCGAGGCCGCCACGATAGCCTGGATGAACGCCGCCCGCGCGGCCCTGGTCGTGTCGACGACGCCCCACCTCGACGTGTACATGCTCCGCCGGTCCCGCGGCGTGCGGCGCTACGCCCACCTCTTCCACGCCCCGACCGACCTCTGCTTCTACGAGAAGTACGCCTTCGATTGGTACGATTGCTTGCTGACCGTCGGCCCCTTCCAGGAGAAGAGCGTCCGCGAGCTCGAGCGCCGGAGGGGCACGGCCGAGAAGGCCCTCCTGCCCACCGGCTGCTGCTATTTCGACTATATGCTCGACGAGCTGGGCCGTGCGCCCGCCCCGGGCCGCGGGAAGGAGCCCGTCCTGCTCTACGCTCCCGCCTGGGGCGTGCGAAGCTCGGTCCTCTCGCACGGGGCGGCTATCATCGATGGCCTGGTTGATTCGGGATTCCGGGTGCTCTTCCGGCCCCATCCCCAGTTCTACGTCTCGCACAAGCCGATCATCGCCGAGCTCGAGAGGCGGTTCTCGGGCTCCTCCCTCGTCGAGATCGACCGGAACAGGACGGGGATCGCCTCGATGTCCCGCTCGGACGCGATGGTGACCGACCTCTCCGGCGTGATCTTCGACTACGCCTGCCTCTTCGGGCGGCCGATCCTCCTCGCCAACGCCGAGGCGAGCCCCGCCGGGCAGGAGGGCGAGGATCTCCCGGGGCCCCTGTGGGACGTCGAGTCCGCCCTCTCCCTCGCGGCCGCCCGCCTCGGGCCGGATCCGGGCGAGGTCGGGACCCTGGCCCGGGCCGCGCTGTCCCGCGGCGGGGACAGCGCCCTGGCCTCGCGGCGCTTCCGCGAGGAGCAGTTCTACAACTTCGGCGCGGCCGGGGCCGCGGCCGCGCGCAACATCATCTCGATCCTCGGCGGCGCCGCGTGAGGTACGCCTACCTGGCCCTGATCCGCCCGATCGAGCTCCTCCTGGGCTGGCTGTTCGAGTCCTTCTTCCGCGCGAGCGGCGACTACGGCCTGTCGCTCCTCCTCCTCAGCTGCTCCGTGACCCTCCTCACCGCGCCCCTGTACTACCTCGCGGAGCGCTGGAAGCGCGAGGAGGAGGAGGTCGCCCGGCTGATGCGGCGGGACCTCGAATGCGTTAGGCGAAATTATACCGGCCAGAAGCGCTTCTACCTGACGCGCAACGTCCACCGGCTCTTCGGCTACCGCCCGGAGCTGCAGCTCAAGGCCTCCTTCGGCCTCATCGTGCAGATCCCCTTCTTCCTCGCGGCCTACGGGCTCCTGAGCCGCCACGAGGGCCTGCGCGGCCGCTCCTTCCTCTTCCTCCAGGACCTCGGCAGGCCCGACGGCCTCCTGCCCGGCGGCAACCTCCTGCCCCTCGTCATGACGGCCGTCAACCTCGCCTCGGCGCTGGCCTACACGAGGTCGCTCTCGATCAGGAAGAACCTGGCCATGCTCCTCATGGCCCTTGCCTTCCTCGTCCTCCTCTACGACCGCCCCTCGGCCCTGCTGCTCTACTGGAGCATGAACAACCTCCTCTCGCTCGGCAAGAACCTCTTCTTCCCCGCGAGGCGGGCGGCCGAGCCCGAGGAGGCCGAGCCCGAACCCGGGCCCCTGTCCTGGCTCCGCGGGCTCTTCGGCGGGAGCCTCCGTCGGCCGGCCCTCCTCCTCGCGGCCCTCTGCGCCGTCGCCGCCCAATGCTGGTGGCTGACCTTCCGCCTGGCCTCCTTCGAATACTGCCTCGCCGCCGCGGCGGCGCTGGCCGGAGCCCTGTCCCTCGCCGCCGCGATCCGCGCCTTCGCCGGCGAGGGCTGGAGGCGCGGCGCGGCGAGCCTCGTCCCCCTCCTCGCCGCCTGGGCCCCCTTCGCCGCGAGCGCCTGGGTCCTCGTCTTCGACCGGAAGCAGAACGCCTTCGTCTCGAACCGGAACATCAAGCTGCTCGCGACCCTGCTGGCCGACGCGGCAGCGATGGCGGCGGCGGCCCGGCTGGGGCCCCGGGCGCCGGGCCGCGGCGGGAGCCGGACCCCGGGAGCCGGGCTCTACCTGTCCGGCCTCGGCTTCGCCGGGCTCTGGCTCTTCGCCCTCGCCCCCCTGCGCGTGTACTTCTCCTCCCCCGCGGACATGGGGGTCTCCGCCCTCGAGCTCCTCGGCGGCAACCTGCCCGCCCTGGCGATCTTCCTCCTCGCCGGCTCCCTCCCGGTCCTGGCGGAGCTCGCCGCGCGACGGCTCCTCCCCTCCGGGCGCGCTCGCCCCGCGACCGAGCCGGCGGAGCTCCTCCTCGCCGCCCTCCTCCTCGCCGGCGCGGCTTTCTCCCTCGCCTCGAGCTCGGCCTACGGGGTCCTGAGCGATTTCTCGCTCGAGAAGGCCTTCCTCCTCGAGAAGCCTCCCCTATGGCAGTACGCCGCGGATGTCGCGATCCTCTTCGCCTCCTTCGTCGTCGCCCGCTGGGCGCTCCGGGAGCGCCGCGGCGCCGCGGCCGCCTGCCTCGCCATCATGGCCGCCGCGTCGGTCGCCCAGGTCCTCGCCGCCTCGGCCCGCGTCGAGCCGGGCGAGCTGGCCTCCGTGGCCTCGCCCGCCGCCCGCGCGGAGGGCGAGCTCCTGCCCGGCGACGCGGCGGAGCTCCACCGCTTCTCGCGCCGGGGCAGGAACGTCGTCTTCGTGATAGCGGACATGTTCAACGGCAACTACCTCGGGCGGGCCGTCGAGGAGCGGCCGGAGCTCGCCGAGCGGCTCGATGGCTTCACCTGGCGCCCGAACGCGCTGGCGGCCGGCTCCGTTACCGCCATATCCCTGCCCTCCATCTACGGGGGGCCGGCCTTCGAGCCCGAGCGGCTCGGCTCCCTGCCCGGGACCGGCCGCGACAAGCTGCAGCTCGCCGCCGGGCTCTTCTTCGGCCGCCTCCAGGAGGCGGGCTTCTCGGTCACGGCGACGGACGCGCTCTACGCCGACTACGCGAGCCTCTCGCGCGGAGGCAAGCTCCGCCTGGCCGCCTCCGAGCGCTACGTCGGGGCCTGGAAGGCCCGCGAGGGCATGGCCGCCGAGGCCATGGAGGGATCGAAGAACGCCCTCCTCACCATGCTCGGCCTCTTCGGCGCCGCCCCGTACATGCTCAAGCCGCGGATCTACGACGAGGGCAGCTGGATCCTCTTCCGCAGATCCTACCAATTCGGCTACATCGCCCGGAAGACCGCGAGGAATTTCGCCTACCTCGACCTCCTGCCCGAGCTCTCGAGCTCGAGCGAGGAGGCCCCGCCCCTGGCCCTGTTCATCCATACGCAGTTCACCCACGAGCCCTACGGCATCGACGCCGCGGGCGAGATCATACGGGACGAGTATCCCGATCCGGCCACGAGGAGCTTCGTCGACGGGCGGAGCGCCTACCTGACCGCGCGGGCCTTCGTGGACGCCTTCCTCCGCTGGACCGACTGGATGAAGCGCGAGGGCATCTACGACCGCACGATGATCGTCCTCCTCTCCGATCACGGCAACGGATCCCAGGACAACGGCATCGCGGCGGGGCCCGGGCTCGACAACCCGATCGATCGCCACGCCCTCTCCCGCGCCCGCGCCCTCCTCATGTATAAACCTTTCGGGGCCCGGGGAAGGCTGCGCGAGGACGGGCGCCTCGCCGGCAGCTCGGACGCCGGGACCATCCTCTTCGCGGGGCTCGGGCTCGGCGCTCCGCCGCCCGAGCCCTCTTCCGAGGGGAGGACCTTCTCGGTGATCAGCGGCGATTGGGCGGATTTCCTCGCGGGCGAGCGGGCGGAGTACAGCGCCTACCGCCTGCGGGGGGCCATGGACGATCCCTCGGCCTGGAGCAGGGAGTAGAAGCGGTGGAGCAAAGGAAGCGAAGCGAGATGACGACCACGAATGCGACCGAGGGCGATTGGGACCTCGTGATCAAGCCCAAGACCAACCTCTTCGACTTCAACCTCCGGGAGCTCATCCGCTACCGGGACCTCGTCGGCCTCCTCGTCAAGCGGGACCTCGCGAGCGTGTACAAGCAGACCGTGCTCGGTTGGCTCTGGTTCATCATCCAGCCCCTCCTGACCACGGTGATGTACATGTTCGTGTTCGGCAACATCGCCAAGATCGGCACCGACGGCATCCCCCAGCCCCTGTTCTACTACTCGGGCACCGTGCTCTGGACCTTCTTCTCGACCAACCTCATCAAGAGCTCGGAGACCTTCGCCGCCAAATCGGGCCTCTTCGGGAAGATCTACTTCCCGCGCTTCACCGTGCCGCTCTCCTACGTGGCGACCAACGCGTTCAGCATGGGTATCCAGTTCCTCATGCTCCTGGCCTTCTACCTCTACTACCTGGCCGCGGGCTACGCCTTCCTGCCGACGCCCATGATGCTCCTCCTCCCGCTGCTCGTCGCGCAGCTGGCCCTCCTCAGCACGGGGCTAGGCATCACCATCTCGGCCATGACGACCAAGTACCGCGACCTCAAGCACCTCGTGAGCTTCGGCATGCACCTGTGGATGTACGCGACTCCCGTGGCCTATCCCGTCTCGCAGGTCCCCGAGAAGTGGCGCTGGGCCTACGCGGTCAATCCCGTCGCGCCCATCGTCGAGGCCTTCCGCTTCGCCCTCCTGGGCAAGGGCTCCTTCGACGCCACGGCCTGGATCTGGAGCATTATCTTCTCCGTCTTCATCTTCCTCGCGGGCGTCGCGGTCTTCAACCACAACGAGCGCACCTTCATCGACGTCGTGTGAGCCGAACCAAGGAATTGCACATGAGCACAGCAGTGAGGATCGAGGGCGTCTCGAAGGAGTACCGCCTCGGGGTCATCAACAACGGCCGGCTGTACCGCGACCTGCAGAGCGCCTGGGCGCGGCTGCGCGGCAAGGAGGACCCCTGGTCGAAGATCGGCGAGGAGGGAAGGTTCGGCCGCTCGGGCAGCTTCTGGGCCCTCCGGGACGTGAGCTTCGACGTGGAGCAGGGCGAGCGGATCGGCATCATGGGCCGCAACGGCGCCGGCAAGTCGACGCTCCTCAAGATACTATCGAGGATAACCGCCCCGACCGAGGGCAGCATCAAGATCCGGGGGCGCTGCGCGAGCCTCCTCGAGGTGGGCACCGGCTTCCATCCCGAGCTCACGGGCCGGGACAACGTCTACCTGAACGGCGCCATCCTCGGCATGAAGAAGGCCGAGGTGGCGCGGAAGTTCGACGAGATCGTCGCCTTCAGCGAGATCGAGGACTTCATCGACACCCCGGTCAAGCGCTATTCGAGCGGCATGTACGTGCGCCTGGCCTTCGCGGTCGCCGCCCACCTGGATTCGGAGATCCTCATCGCCGACGAGGTGCTCGCGGTGGGCGACGCGAGATTCCAGGCGAAGTGCATGGGCAAGATGCAGGACGTGTCGGAGAAGCAGGGACGCACCGTCCTCTTCGTCAGCCACAACGCCGCGGCCGTGAGGGGCCTCTGCACCAGGGGTGTGCTGCTCGAGCGCGGGCGCGTCACGTTCATCGGCGATTCGATCGGCGCCGTCGTCGATACCTACGAGAAGATGCTGAACGCGTGATAGGGGCGACACGGCGCGATATGCTCCGGATGACACCTCATCCCGTATGCCGATTCTCCCTAATGCGAGGTTAGCTTGAGCCGCGTGCTGCTTTCGTTCTATAACGGCCTGAATTCGCTCGACCGCATCCCGGTTTTCTACGACGGGCTCATCCGCGCCCTCGAGCGCGCCGGCAACCAGGTCCTCGTCCTGAGCGCCAACCTCTTCATGGACACCGCCGCAGCCGAGGTGAACTCCCTATCCAAGATCCGGAATCGCCGAGGCTTCGTCTCCAGGATCCTGTCCTTCCAGCCCGACCTCGTCGTCTCCTTCAACCACGCCACTCCCCTGGAGCTCCTCGACGCGCTCTCCTGCCCGATACTGGTGTGGGAGGCCGATTCCGCGATTTATTTCAGCAATCAGGGGGACCTGCGCAAGCGCAAGGAGAGGTACCATTTCGGGATAGTCACGAAGAGCTCCGCCCCCCTGCTGCGCGAACGCTTCGGGGTCGAGCCGCGGGCCATGCACTACCTGCCCTTCGCGACCGATATCAGGGCGCTCGAGCTGCCCCAAGACAAGAACATCAGCTTCATCGGGTCCTATTTCAACCGCGGCGAAGAGCTGATCCGGGCTTGCTCGGAGTATTCGATCGAGGAGAGACGGAGCGTCTCGGCTTTCCTCGACCATATCGAGCGCGATCCCTTCGCGGGGCTCGATGACCTGCTTCGCCTGCACGAGGTGCCCCCGGCGATCGCTCGCCTTTTCAGCAGGGGTATCCTGCACAACCTGATTTCGACCAATCTCCGCGTGGAGCTCCTGAGCGAGCTCGCCGATCTCGGTCTGACGGTGTACGGCAACGCGGATTGGACCTATGCCGCGAATTCCTCCTATCGGCTCGCCCTGGCCTTCGATCCGACGCCGGTCTACGACATGGCGCAAAACGAGCGCGCCTACAACAGCTCGAGAATTTGCGTGAACGTCAGCCACCTGCAGGCGACCGAGGGGCTCAATTGGAGGATCCGGGACGTCATGGCCTCGCGGGCCTGCCTCGTGAGCGACCGCCAGGACGACCTGGGGGAATTCGCGCCCTTCGTCGAGATCCCGGTGTATAGGGACAAGTACGAGGCGCGGTCCCTCTGCGCCTCCCTGCTCGAGGACGAGGGGAGGAGGGCGGAGATCGTCGCCGGGTCGAACCGCGCTATCGAGAGCGGCCATCGCTTCGCCCACAGGCTCGCGGCGATCTCCGAGATCACCGGCGTGCCGCTCGCCGGCGAAGGCCCGGGCTCGAGGACGGCCGTGGATCCCGCGGAGTTCGGCTTGATCGGCGAATGGCAGGGCACGGGGGCCAAGCGCCGGATCGTGGAAGGAATCCGCGCCCTGCTGGGCCTGCTGCCGGAGAAGACGAGGAAGTCGGTGAAGCGGATGCTGAGAGGGGTCGCGAGATGATGCCAGCCGAAGGGGCGTTCGAGGGCGAAGGGCGGAAGCTCCTCTGGCGCGTGCTCCATTTCGACCCTATCGCCGATTCCCGGGGGAGCCTGATCTCGCTCGAATTCGGGGCCGCCGTCCCCTTCTTCGCCAAGCGAGTGTATTACATCTACGCCACGGCCCCCGAGGTCCGGCGCGGAGCCCACGCCCATCGCGCGCTGCGGCAGGTGATGGTCGCCGTGCACGGGAGCTGCAAGGTCGTCCTCGACGACCGCTCCCGCCGCGAGGTCTTCGAGCTCCGCTCCTGCGAGACCGGCCTCTACCTGGGCCCCGGCGTCTGGCGCGAGATGTACGATTTCTCACCCGACTGCGTGCTCATGGTGCTCGCGAGCGAGCACTACGAGGAAGCCGACTACATCAGGAACTACGACGACTTCCTCGCGATGGGCCTCGGCCGCTCGAGCGGGGACGAAGGAGCCGAACGATGAGCGATGTGCCTTTCCTGTCCCTCCGGGACGTCAACGCCCGGCACCGAGCGGAGCTGGTCGCCGCCTTCGAGGAGACCCTGGACGCGGGCTGGTTCATCAAGGGCGAGCGCTGCGCGGCCTTCGAGCGCGAGTTCGCCGCCTTCTGCGGCGCGGGCTCCTGCCTCGGCGTCGCCAACGGCCTCGACGCCCTCCGGCTCATCCTGCGCGCCTATAAGGAGACGAGGGGCTGGGACGACTTCGACGAGGTGGTGCTGCCCGCGAACACCTTCATCGCGACGATCCTCGCCGTGACCGACAACCGCCTCAAGCCCGTGCTGGTCGAGCCCGATCTGTCCACGTTCCTCATCGATCCCGAGGCCGCCCGCGCCGCGGTCGGCCCGCGGACCCGGGCGATCCTTCCCGTCCACCTGTACGGCCAGGTCGCCGACATGGAGCCCCTGGCGCGGCTCGGCCGGGAGCGGGGGCTCGTCGTCATCGAGGACTCGGCCCAGGCCCATGGCGCGCTCTATCGCGGCAGGAGGGCCGGCTCCCTCGGCGACGCCGCGGGCTTCAGCTTCTATCCGGGGAAGAACCTGGGCGCCCTCGGCGACGGCGGCGCCATCGTGACGAGCGATCCGAAGCTCGACTCCTGCGCGAGGATGATGGCCAACAACGGATCCGTCGAGAAGTACGTCCACGAGATCAAGGGAGTCAACTCGCGGCTCGACGAGCTCCAGGCGGCTTTCCTTTCCGTGAAGCTGAGGACGCTCGACGCCGACAACGAGCGACGAAGGGCCATATCGCGGCGGTACCGCGAGGGGATACGCAGCCCCCTCGTGGCCCTGCCGCGCTGCGACGACGAGGAGCGCCACGTCTGGCATATCTTCGCGATCCGCTCTCCCGAGCGGGAGGCGCTCAAGGCCCATCTCCAGGAGCGCGGGATCCATACCATGATCCACTACCCGATACCGCCGCATCTGCAAGGGGCCTACCGCGAGCTCTCCTCTTCCTCTCTTCCCGTCACCGAGCGGATCCACCGCGAGGAGCTGAGCTTGCCCATGAGCCCGACTATGGATGATGCGGAAGTCGAGATGGTGATCGAGGCAATAAACAGCTACTGAGTCGAATCCATGGAGGGAGAAAGATGAAAATCGGTATCGTTGGACTTGGCACAATCGGAAGTAAGCTGATCGAGTACTTGCCTCAAAAAGGATTCCAGGTCATTGCTTATACGCATCGAAACATTGAAAGCCATGCAGGCATTTTTGAGAAATCCATAGAGAAAAAAGTCAAGTATGAGAAGCTGGATTATGAGTTCATCGGTACAATGAAAAGCAGGGTCGAATTCTCTCAGTCTATCGCGGCAATCCACGATTGCGACTTAATTATCGAATGCGTGAAAGAGGATTATGAAATAAAAAAAGGAGTATTAAGGGATATCTTCAATTCTGTTGATAGTGACGCGAACGTAGTGTCAACGACTTCGAGTCTTGATTTATTCAGATTGGTCGATCCCAAAGAACGATACCGTTTTTGCGGCATGCATTTCTTCAATCCCCCCACGAAAATGCGCTTAATTGAGCTGTCCTTTTTAAGTGAGAATACTACGGATTTCCGAACTGCTATATATAGGTTCTTAAATTCATTGGACGATAAAAAGATAATCGAGCTTCCCTGCATCCAGGGATTCGTAGTGAACCGCCTGCTTTTTGCATACCTGAACCACGCGATGAACTACGTTGCATCGGAAAAGGTCGCTGTTCAGGATGTTGATGATGCGATGAAATTGGGAACAAACGCTCCCATGGGCCCCTTCGAGCTGATGGACTATATCGGAATTGATGTTACGCTGCAGATTCTGAACACTCTTCACGGCGATTTAGGGAACGAAAATTATCGAGCCAATGCGATGTTGGAGGAAATGCTAAAGCGGAACGAATTAGGCAGAAAGACCGGTAAAGGCTTTTACGCCTATCAGTGAGGTGTCGTATGCATAAAGAAGATTTAGCAGAACGCTTTCCGGGAGTCTCGTTCGGAGAAAATGTCCGTATCGGCGGCAATGTCCGAATAGATCAGCGATCAAGTATTGGCGCTAATACGGTGATTGGCGACTTCTCAATCATCCACGCCAATTGCCATGTGGGTAGTAATTGCAATATTGGACCGTATTCGACGATAGGTGAGCCTTGCTCTTCATATTATGCTTGCCCGGATGAATATGTATTTCCTGAGACCCGAATCGACAGCGGCTCTTTGATCCGCTCTCATGCCGTGATTTACGCGAGTGTGATCATTGGTGAGCATTTCCAGTGTGGGCATCGAGTGACCATACGAGAGGAAACCATCATTGGGAGACATGTAAGAATCGGGACGCTGTCCGATATACAGGGGTATTGCTCAATTGGTTCCTACGTTAGTTTGCATAGCAGCGTTCATGTCGGTCAAAAGAGCACGATCGAGGATTTTGTTTGGATATACCCATATACGGTTTTGACCAATGATCCGACTCCCCCATCCGCCACGCTGAACGGAGTAACGGTAAAACGTTTTGCTGTAATTGCTACGGCGACCACCATCCTGCCCGGTATTGTCGTTGAAGAAGATACGCTCGTCGGCGCGCATTCCCTCGTAAGGGAGAATGTCCATACTGGCACCGTCGTGGCTGGCGTCCCCGCTAAGGAAATCGCGACTATCGATAAGGTCAAAGATAAGACCACCGGGGAGTGCCTCTACCCATGGCGTTTCCACTTTGAACGCGGAATGCCTTGGGAGGGTGTCGGGTATGCTGTATGGGCTGGACAGGAAAAATAGATCGGCTATTGGATTCGTTGTCCGTGCTTATCGCTTTTTCGATGAGCTTGGATGTATGCGTTTGTGCATGAGGCCTATCCGTGTGCGCTGTTGTGAAAAAGATATAGAGTGAATACTACCATTCAGAGGTGTCCATGGTCGGGACATTGAGCATCGTCGTCGTTACCTACAACCAGGAAAACACCATCGCCGGGACCCTCGATTCGGCGGCCAGCGTCAGGGCGCCGGGCCTCGAGCTGATCGTCTGCGACGACGCGAGCCGGGATGGGACGCGAGCCGCGATCGAGGCCTGGCGGGAGCGGCTGCCCGAATCGGGCCCGAGCGTCAGGTGCTTGTTCCACCCGCAGAACCTCGGGGTGAGGGGCAACGTCCTCTCGGGCTGCGAGGCGGCCGGCGGCGAGTACGTGAAGGTCATAGGCGGCGACGACCTCCTCATTCCCGAGGGGCTGGCCGCCATGTTCGAATGGCTGCGGAGCTCCCGCCTTCGGGTCGCCTTCGGGCGGCCCTTTTTCGATATAGAGGATCCCGCCTTCTCGAGCGACGACGAGCGGAAGCGGGAACGATACAGGGCCTTTTCCGCGATGCCCGCGCCGACCCAGCTCATCAAGCAGCTCCAGTGCAACAGGGTCTTCGCCCCCTCGGCCGTCTTCGAGCGGGCCCTGCTCCTCGAGCACATGCGGAAGATCGAGGCCTACTCCATGCTCGACGATTGGCCCTTGTGGCTGTCGATCTCCCGCTCCGGCGTCCACATCGAGTACTTCGATACCCCCATCGTGCGGTATCGCGTCCATGCCGGCAGCCTGTCCCGGAGCACGAAAGCCTCCGCGACGAGGATCGCCTACCAGCGGGACCTCGCCCGCCTCATGGCGGCCTGCGAGCGCGAGATGCCCCGGCGCCTCGTCCGCGAGCGCGTGCAGATGAGGCTCGACCACATCCGCCTGGCGAAGGAAAACGGCTTGCTCGATCCAGGCGCGCGCCGCGCCTCCGTCCTGGCGCTGAAGGCGGCGCGCAAGATCCTGTCCCTCGGCCGCCCCCGCGATATTTGACCCGAAGGAGATGCCGTGCGCCCGAGCCTGAACATCGCCATCCTCGCCAACTCCCAATCGATCAGCGGCGGGAACAACGTCCTCCTCGAGCACGCGGGCAACCTCGTCGACCGCGGCCATAGCGTGACCATGGTCGTCGAGGGGGAGGTCGACCGGGGCAAGCTCTCCTGGCATCGGCGGGCCCCGGGCCTGGAGTGGCTCTCGCTCGACGCCGTCGGCGAGCGCCGATTCGACCTCGCCATCGCCTCGTTTTGGCGCACCTGCTACCAGGTGGCGCGGATACCCGCCGAGCGCTACGTCTACTTCAACCAGTCGGTGGAGTCCCGCTTCTATCCCGAGGCCGAGGTCCTCACGAGGAGCTACGCGGACCTGACCTACTGCCTCGGCCTGGACCTGGTCACCGAGGCGAGCTGGATACGGGAGCATATCAGGGAGCGCTACCGGCAGGAGGCCTACCTGGTGCCCAACGGCGTCAGCAAGGACCTGTTCAGACCCGAGGGACCCCGCCACGCCGAGCGGGTCCCGGGGCGCCTGAGGCTCCTCGTCGAGGGTCCCTTGGACGTCGGCTTCAAGAACGTCAAGCGCTCGATCGAGCTCTGCCGCCGGGCGGGCGCGGACGAGCTGTGGCTCCTCACGAGCACGGCGACCTCGAGCGTCCAGGGCGTCGACCGCGTGTTCTCCCGCGTGCCCATCGCCGAGACGCCGCCGATCTACCGGTCCTGCGACGCGATCGTGAAGCTCAGCTACGTCGAGGGGATGTTCGGCCCCCCCCTCGAGATGTTCCATTGCGGAGGCACGGCGGTCGTCTACGACGTCACCGGGCACGAGGAGTACATCCGCCACGGCGAGAACGCCCTCGTCGCCGCGATGGGGGACGAGGCCGAGGTCCTGCGCCACATCGAGCGGCTTCGCGGCGACCCGGAGCTCCTCGCGGCGCTCAAGGCCCGCGCGGCCGAGACCGCCCGGGAGTGGATCGACTGGCCGGCCTCCACGGACCTCCTCGAGCGGGCCCTCGAGGAGATCGCGGCGAAAAGGCCTTCCAACGCCGCGACGGTGAAAGTCCGGTCCGAGCTCGTGGCCGCCCTCGCCTCGAGCGCCTCGGGAGATATAAACGCGAGGCTCGAGGAAGCCATCCTCCGTCTGCCGGTTAAGAGATTTACCGCTCTTGCTAAGAAGTACCTAACGGGCAAACTGCGCAAGCGGATGAAACGGTACTAGGCCTCGGCCATGGGCCTAGCTGTTTAATTGATTATGGTGCGATGAGTCTTGCAGGATCCGGTAATATGATAGCCCCGTCGAGCATGTAAACGAATTTCCGTCAAACCTGGAGCGGTTTTAAAGGCGGTACCCGTGAATATGCGTTCGAAGATATATCGCAAGTTGAGGGGTTGTTGTTCTTTGTTTTATGGACGAAGCGCTCGGCTATTATCGGAAAGGATATCCTTATCTATCCAGCCGTTGCGGCACGAAATCGCCCTCTGTCGTGTAAGGCGCAAGGCTGATTCAGGCCAGAGGATACGAGTCGTTTTCTTGGCGACGTATGCATCGGTATGGAAATATGATCGTATCTATAAAATATTGGAACAGAATCCACGGTTCGAAGTCTCCATATTAACTTGCCCGGTCGTGAACGTCGGTCGCGCCAAGATGCTTTCTGAAATGAAGAAGGCGGATGCTTTGTTTCGGGGTAGGGGATATAGCGAGTTACTCGCATATGACGAGGCTAGGGACGAGTACATCGATATCGCTCGCGATCTGCGTCCCGATTTGCTTTTCTATACTAATCCGTATAAGGGACTTATAGATGACCGGTACTATATCGATAGATTCCGGAGCACGCTGACCTGCTACGTGCCATATTCCTTTTTCGCGACCGATGACAGGAAAATGTATGATAGCCAATTCTTTAATAGCGCGTGGCGCGTATTTTGCGAAACGGACTATCACGAGAGGGAAATTGCAAGCGTCCAGAGGCGCAGGGGGCGAAACGTCGTTTCGCTCGGATACCCAGGTTGCGACGCCTTCGCGAATGGATCGAATGTAGCCATCCCCGGTCCTTGGCGTCCTGACGCATCGCCGAGGAAGCACCTTATTTGGGCGCCTCATTGGCTTCCGCTCGAGACCTTCCTTCGGGACGCGATGTTTTTTTTGGAGCTTGCAAAAGACTACGAGTCGGTCTTGCAGATCGCGCTCAAGCCTCATCCATTGCTTTGCGGCGCGCTAGAGAAGGTTCCCGGATGGGGCGTGGAAGCCGCGCAGGCTTATTTCGAGTCCTGGCGCTCGTCGGCGTCCACGATCCTCGTCGAGGGCGATTATACGGATCTATTCCTAACGTCAGACGCCCTGGTTCACAATTCTGGATCGTTCCTTTCGGAGTATTTGGTCACGCGAAAACCCGCTCTTTTTATTGGCGCTGACAACGAGTATATGGTAAATGGTAGCAAGTACAGCGCGGGGCAGATAAAGTGGAACGCATATGGGAAAGACGCTATAGCGAAGCATTACATCGCGGCTAGCCAGGATCAGATCAGGAGCTTCATTGAAAGAGTTGTGCTATCTGGTGACGATTATATGAAGAACCAACGAAACGAGTTTGTTGATCACGTCATCCTTCGATCCGGCGGCGGTTCATCGAGCGAGCGCATTGTCGGGTATATAAAGGATGAGCTCGGCATAGCTTAGCGAAACCGCGAAGGGGCCTATATGAGCGAAATAACGTTCCTCGATTGTACCTTCAGGGATGGCGGCTATTACAATGCCTGGGATTTTAGCCAAGCCTTAGCCGACGAGTATCTGGAAACCATGGCCGCGGCGGGAGTTGACGTCGTGGAGCTTGGATTCCGGTCGATCAACAACGAGGGCTTCAAGGGCGCCTTCGCATATACCAGCGACGATCTGCTGGGTGAGCTGCATATCCCCTCGAGTCTCCGCATTAGCGTAATGGTCAACGGCTCTGAAGTCGCGCTGCATGATGGCATGCGAGCCGTCCTTGAAAAGCTGTTTCCCGTCGACGCAAGCGAGTCTCCGGTCGACATTGTCCGATTCGCGTGCCATTTTACCGATCTCTCGTTGGCGTTTCCTGCCAGTACCTTGCTCAAGAAGAAGGGGTATCAGGTTTGCTATAATATTATGCAAATTGCAGATCGGACAGATGCGGAAATAAAAGGTCTCGCCAAGTCCGCTTCGGAATGGCCCATCGATGTCCTCTATTTCGCCGACAGCTTGGGTAGCATGAATACCCAGCGTACCGCCGCGATTATCGAGCTATTGCGGAAGCATTGGAAGGGAGCGATCGGATTGCATGCCCATGACAATATGGGCATGGCGCTGCAGAACTCCTTGGCTGGGCTCGCGCTCGGCGTATCATGGGTCGATGGCACCGTCTTGGGCATGGGCAGAGGACCGGGCAATACGAAGACTGAGGAGCTGATGATTGAGATCGCGGATAAGGATGGCAGGGCTTTCTCAATACTCCCTCTCATGCGCTTGATTAAGAACCGTTTCCAGCCGCTGCAGGAGCATTTTCTGTGGGGGCCCAACCCGTATTACTACCTGGCAGGGAAATACGGCATCCATCCCACGTATATTCAAGAAATGCTTCATGACTCCCGCTACAGCGACGAGGACATCATCTCGGTCATCCATCAGCTGCGTGTCGATGGCGGGAAGAAATTTGATCGCGAAAACCTGGTTGGCATCCGGAAATTCTATTCTGGGAGTTCCGAAGGCTCATGGGCTCCCGCTACCGTATTGAAAGGGCGGGATGTGCTTATCCTTGGGACGGGCAATGGGGTCGTCGAGTATAAGAATGCGATTGAACGATTCATACGGAGATACGGGCCAGAGGTGCTGGCGCTAAATACTAAAGAGAGTATTATTCCTTCGTTGATAGGTTTTCGCTTGGCTTGCCACCCCGCAAGGTTGCTTGCAGATTTCACGAAGCATGCGCAACTCATGGAGCCGCTGATCGCTCCCATCAGCATGCTGCCCGATGGCGTCGTGTCGTCCTTGGGAGGAAAGAAGCTGTATGATTTCGGGATAAAGATATCGAAAGGGAGATTCGAGTTCTATAGGACGGGCGCGTCCTTGCCCGTCGCCCTGGTCATCGCTTACGCTCTAGCCGTGGCTACGTCAGGAGAAGCACGTCGCATTTTCCTGGCCGGTTTCGATGGCTATCCCGCGGGCGATCCACGAAACGATGAGATGAATGAATTACTGAGCTGCTACTCGGAATCCGAGAGGCATCGAGAGATCATCGCGTTAACGCCGACGACGTATGCGATCAAGAAAATGAGCATCTTCGGTGAGTTCCACGAGGAGACGATATGAATGTCACGTGCTTCCTTCCATGCCGAAGCGGCAGCCAGCGCGTTCCGAAGAAGAATGTCCGTCCCTTCGCCGGATTCAAACATGGCCTCGTCGAGATAAAGCTGAATCAGCTGATCCGCGCCGATCTGATCTCCAAGGTGATACTCTCCACCGACGATCTCGAAATCATGGAATATGCTAGATCCCTGGGCAGCGCGAAGATCGAGATTCATGAAAGGACGGCAAGTTTAGCTAGCAGCCAAACCAGCACCGATTCCCTCGTCGCTCACGCCGTCGAGTTGATCCCTTCCAGTATAATACTATGGACGCATGTCACATCGCCTTTTGTCGGCCACGAAGACTATGACTCGATCGTTAAGGCGTACTTTCAAGCTCTTGAAAATGGCTATGATTCTCTCATGACGACTACCGCTATTCAGGATTTCCTGTGGAGCGATGATGGACCGATCAACTACGATCGTTCGATCGAGAAATGGCCGCGGACGCAGACCCTTAAGCCCGTGCATGAAGTCAATAGCGCGGCGTTCGTCGCGAGCTCGGATATCTATAAAGCCAAGCATGACAGAATTGGAGATCGGCCCCTACTTTTCCCTATGGATCAGATAAAGAGCTTCGATATCGACTGGCCCGATGATTTCAAGCTGGCAGAGTGCATGGTGAGCGCTGGGTTAGCCTCGGGGATTTCTTGAGCTGTATCGTGCACTAGCTGAAGATCGAAATCGATAGAAGGATTCGATCCATCGATGCCGAATGATGGTACCGAAAGGACGATGATGGAGACGATGAGGAGCGGATCGACGCCCCTGGTGAGCATCCTCGTGCCCGCCTACAACCAAGCCAAGTACCTCCGCGCGACGATCTCGAGCGCCCTCGCCCAGGAGTACCCGAGCCTCGAGGTCGTCGTGGCCGACGACAGCTCCACCGACGATACCGCCTCGGTCGTCGCCTCCTTCGGCGATCCGCGGCTGCGGTACGAGCCCGCCCCGCGCAACCTCGGGCGGGTCGCGAACTACCGCCGCGGCCTCTACGAGCTGGCCCGCGGGGAGTGGATCCTCAACCTCGACGGCGACGACCTCCTCATCGACCCGGGCTTCGTGGGCGCCGCCGTCGCCGCGGCCTCGCGGGACGACTCCGTCGTCCTGGTCTGCGCCGACCGCTACGAGCGCGCGGATCCGATCGATCCCGCTTCCTTCGGGCCCGGGAGGGCCGCCCTGGTCGAGCCGAGCTTCGTCGACGGCACGGCCTACGTCCTGTCCCTCCCCCGGCCGGCCTGGCGCATGCACCACCTGACGGCCCTGTACCGGGCGGAGGCTGCCCGCTCCATAGGCTTCTACCGGGCCGATATCGTGAGCTCGGACTACGAGTCCCTCTTCCGCCTCGCGCTGGGCAATCGCGTCGCCCACCTCGAGGCGAGGGTCGCGGTCTGGCGCAGGCACGGCGGCAACGCCTCCTGCGAGCAGGACGCCGAGAAGGCCATCCGGAACTACGCCCTGTTCCAGGGCGTGCGGGATTTCGCGGTGGCGCGTCTCGGGCCGGGAAGCGCGGCCTCCTTCGACCCCTGGCTCATTCGCACGGTCGCGAACCGCTACTACGTCACCCTCATGAGCTACCTCCGCGACGGGGATCTCCGGGGCTTCCTCCCGGTGGATCGCTACGTCGAGGCGACCTATCCGAGGGCCCGCGCCCGGGCCCTCGCCCATCCCAAGACCTATATCAAGGGAGCCCTCGCCTGGGGTCGGGGGCTGGCCCGCTCGCTCCGCCGCGCGCGGCCGGCGCTCTAGCATGACCATCGTCGGAGCCTTCCTCGGCAAGCAGATCCGCACCGGCGGGCACGTGCGCTACCTCGAGCTCATGGAGGGCCTGGGCCGCCGGGGGAACCGGGTCCTCGTCCTCATGAACGCGCTCCTCGGCTACGAGGCCGCCGCCTTCCGGGAGCTGGCGCGCGAGGTCCCGTACCGGCGCAAGAGCTTCCCCCCGGCCTCCTGGGTCTTCTGGGCCGAGGCGGGGCGGCGCGCCGGGGAGATCGGGGCCGCGGCGGGCAGGCCCGACGCGGTGCTCGTCTTCGGGGAGACCCATCTCGCGGCGGGCGCGCGCCTGGCGCGGGCCTTGGGCGCCCCCCTCGTCTACGGCCACCGCTCGAACGCGGTCAGGGAGTCCCTGACCTACCTCGAGGAGGCCGGGCACGGCCGGGCGGAGCGGGCGCGCATCCGCGCCGGGCTGTGGAAGTCGCGCCTCGACGAGGCCCGGATCGCCCGGCTCGGCGACCTCCTCGTCTTCCAGAGCGCCTACGACCGCGACGACTTCCTCGGGCGCAATCCCGCCGCGGCGGGGCGCTGCGCCGTCATCCGGGGCGACATCTCGGGGCCGCGCTTCAAGCCCGAGTACGCCCGGGCGAACGCGAGCTCCGCGCTCAGGCGGGTCTGCTTCATGGGTACCCAGGGGCCGCGCAAGGGCATCGACTACCTCGTCGACGCGATAGTCGAGCTCAAGCGGCGGGGCCTGGGCGAGCTGCGCTTCCGGCTCTGCGGGCCGGGCGAGCGCCGCGAGGAGCTCGAGGCCCGCCTCGCCGCGGGCGGGGCCGCCGGGATGGCCGAGCTGCTCGGGCGGGTCCCGAATCCCTTCGAGGAGATCGTCGCCGCGGACCTCCTCGTCGTGCCCTCGCTCTTCGACAGCTACCCGAACACGGTCCTCGAGGCCCTGCACGCGGGGACGCCCGTCATCGGGAGCGCCGTGGGGGGCATCCCCGACATGCTCGCCAGCGAGGAGCTCCTCTTCCCGCCCATGGACGCGGCGGCGATAGCAGACCGGATCGAGCGCTGCGTCCGCGAGCCCGCCTTCTACGCCCGGCTGCGCGAGCTCTGCGCGGCGCGGCGGGGCGAGTTCGACTTCGATTGGGCCGAGGCCTGGGAGAAGGAGATTCGCGAGCGACTCAAGCCCTCGTGAGCCTCTCGTAGACCCCGATGAGCTTCCTCGCGCTGTCCTCCCAGGAGAACAGCGGCAGGCGGGCGAAGCCGCGCTCCCGCAGGCGGGCGCGGAGGGCCTCGTCGGTCGTGGCCCGATGCAGGGCCTCGGCGAGGGCCACGGGATCCGAGGGGTCCTCCACGACGAGGGCCGCGTCGCCGACGATCTCGCGGACGGCGAAGGCGGGCGTGGTGACGACGGGGCAGCCGCAGGCCATGGCCTCGACGTTGGGCATGCCGAAGCCCTCGGCGAGGGAGGGGAAGACGAAGGCCCGGGCGGCGTTCATGAGCTCGACCGCGTCGCGCTCGGTGATGAAGCCGGGCGTGCACAGGAGCTCGGCGATGCCGAGCGAGCGGGCCCGCTCGAGGACCTCCTCGCCGTTCCAGCCGCCGCCGGCGCAGACCAGGGAGCAGGGGCTGTCGTGCTCCTGCACGAGGCGGGCGTAGGCCTCGAGCAGCTTCCAGGGGTTCTTGCGCTCGGAGAGGCGGCTGATGTGGAGCACGAAGGGGCGGCGGACGCCGTAGCGCTCCGGGGCCGTTATCTCGGCATCCGGGAGGACGCGATAGGCGGGGCCGAGCCCGTTGTAGCAGACCGTGATCCGTTCGGGGGCGACCCGGTAGCGGCGGACGAAGAAGTCGGCGCTCGCGTTCGAGACGGTGACGATGGCGTCCATGCGCCGCGCGTAGGGCGGCACGACCAGGTACTCGTGGGCGAGCTCGACCTTCCCGTAGAACTGGGGGACGAGGAGCTGCTCGGCCCCGTGGATGGTGGCCAGCTTCTTGCCGGGCACGCCCCAGATAGGGGCGTAGATCGTCAGCGGGGAATAGTGGACGAGGTCGAACTTCTCCCGGCGCAGGACGGCGGCCGAGCGAAGCGGGCTGCGCGGGACTACGAGCTCGCGGACGCGCTTGTAGATCGGGTTTTGGCTGGGCTTGTAGTGCACGAAGGTGAAGTCGAAGCGGCCCTCGTTGAGGTCGAGGACGGCCTTCATGATCTCGTCGAGGTGGTGGCCCGAGCCCGAGGTCCAGTTGTCCAGGGGCTTGGTGAAGACCGCTATCCGCGCCGCGCGCCCGCGCCCCGAGTCCTTGCCTTCCATGCTTTCAATGATATACGTTTCTCTCGCCCCGGCGCAAGGCGCGGGGCCGATCGGAGTCCCATGACCCCCTTCCAGCTCCTCCGGCGGCTCGTCCTCACCCCGCTGACCGGCTTGTTCTACCTCCTCGAGTCCCTCTCCCTCCCCGCCTCCCTCGACGAGCTGGCCTACGACGAGCCGGTCCGGCTCCGCGTGCCCACCTACGAGGGATCAGGCCAGGCGACCCACCCCGATATCCTCGGCCCCGACGCCTCCGGCCGCCCCTTCCTCCTGGCATTCACGCCCTATCCCTTCGAGGCCGACCGCTACGAGAACCCCTCGATCCTCGCCTCGGGGGACGGGCTGCGCTTCCGCGAGGAGCGAGCGGGCCTCAACCCCCTCGCGCCCGCCCCCGCGGTCGACCACAACGACGATCCCGACCTCTTCCAGCGCGGCGGCGAGTACGGGATCCTCTACCTCGAGACCCTCAGGCCCGAGCGCCAGAACCTCGTTCTCCTGCGCAGCCGCGACCGGCTCTCCTGGGAGCGATCCGTGGCGGCCAGCTTCGAGCTCCGCGGCCCGAGCCCCGATCCCTTCATCCTCTCGCCGGCCCTCGCCTCGCGGGGCGAGGAGCTGTACCTCTATTACGTGGACAAGAGCGCCTCTCCCTACCGGATCGAGTACCGCGTCGGCCGCGATCTCGCCTCCTGGGGCGGCGTCGCGGGCCGGCCCGCCTCCTTCGATCGCCTTCCCTTCGCGCCCTGGCACGTGGACGTGGCCGGCGCCGAGGGCGAGTACTACCTGCTCATCACCTCGGTGGGGCCCGACGCTCGCGGGGGCAAGACCTACGACCTGTGGGCCGCGCGGAGCGCCGACCTCGAGTCCTGGGAGCTGGCCCCCGCGCCGGTCTTCGCGACGAGGCCCTTCGGCTGCCGCGACGTCTACCGAAGCAGCGCCTTGGTCCGCGGGGGCGATCTTTTCGTCTACTTCTCCTACAAGACGAGGGCGGCGGAGTGGAAGCTCGGCCTCGTCCGCAAGCGGCTCTCGGATCTCTTTCCCGGGACCTCCGCGGGAGGCCGCTAGATGCGCCTCGCGGTCCTCGTCGGCTCCTTCCCCGAGCTCTCGGAGAAGTTCATCCTGAACCAGCTCTGCGGCCTCATCGACCGGGGCATCGCGCCCGAGGTCTTCGCGGCCATGCGGGCCCCCGGCGGGCCGGGCGCGAAGGGCCACGAGCTCGCCGGGCGCTACGGCCTCGCCGCCCGGGCGACTTATGCCGACCTGCCGCGCTCGGCCGGGCGCCGCCTCCTCGAGGCCCCCGGCCTCCTCGCCTCCTGCCTGGCCCGGGATCCCGCCTCCGCCCTCCGCGCCCTCCGGATCTCCGACTACGCGACCGCGGCCAAGAACCTGAAGACGCTCTATTTCCTCGAGGCCTTCGCGGGCCGGCGCTACGACATCCTCCACTGCCACTTCGGGCCGAGCGGCCTCGTCGGCGCCTTCCTGAAGGACTGCGGCCTGGCCCGGCGCCTGGTCGTCACCTTCCACGGCTCGGACATCAACGGCTATCCCCGCCGCCACGGGGAGGGCGTCTACCGCGTCCTCTACGACCGGGCCGACGCCGTCACCTGCGGCTCCCGCTTCATCCGCGACCGGCTCGTCGCCAACGGCTGCCCCCCCGGGAAGATCCGCGTGATCCCCGTCGGCGTGCGCCTGGACGAGTATCCCGAGCCCTCCGAGCCCCGCGAGGAGGGCCTCGTCCTCTCGGTGGGCAGGCTCGCCGAGGCCAAGGGCTTCCGCTACGCGATCGAGGCCCTCGCGGCCCTGAAGCCCCGCTTTCCGAAGGCGCGTTATGCGATAGCGGGCGGCGGGAGCGGCCGGGCCGAGCTCGAGGAGCTCGCGCGCCGGCTCGGGGTCGCCGATTCGGTGAGCTTCCTGGGCGACCAGAGCGACCTCGAGGTGGCGGCCCTGTACCGCCGCGCCTCGGTCTTCGTCCTCCCGAGCGTGCGCGGCTCGAACGGGGCCGAGGAGGGCCAGGGCCTCGTGCTCCAGGAGGCCCAGGCCTCGGGCCTTCCCGTCGTCTCGACGAGGATCGGAGGCATCCCCGAGGGCCTGGTCGAGGGCGAGACGGGCCTGCTCGCGCCGGAGCGCGACGGGGCCGCCCTCGCCGGCAGGATAGCCGAGCTCCTGGGCGACGCCTCGCTCCGCGAGCGCATGGGCCGGGCGGGCAGGGCCTTCGTCGCCGAGCGCTACGACGTGGCCAAGCTCTCGGGCGCGCTCGTCGGGCTCTACGGGGAGATCCTATGAGCGGCGTCACCGTCCTGGCGATCCATGACCGGATCGCCTGCTTCTACTCCCTCGCGGCCTTCCTCCGGGCGCCCGATCAGGGGAGGTTCACCTACACCGACTCCCCCGAGTGGTGCCTCGAGCGGGACCGCAACCGGGTCCTCGTCATGGTCAGGCGCTTCATCAAGCCCGACCTCGTCGACCTCGATCTCATGAAGAGGCTGCGCGCGAAGTACGAGCGCGTCGCCTTCTTCCACGACGACGCGGGCGGGGGCATCCCCCGGCTCGAGATCCTGCCCTACGTGGACCTCTTCTACTCGAAGGCCCTCCTCAGGGACCGCTCGCTCTACCTCCGGCCCCTCTACGGCAAGGAGCTCTACTCGGACTACTACCACGGCAAGTACGGGGTCGTCGATCCCGACCACCGCGACCGGCCGCCCGCCCGGGACCTCGCCGAGCTCTCCAAGCTCCGCCTCTCCTGGAACATCGGCGTCGGCGACTATCCCCGGGGCAAGCTCCGCCAGCGAGCCGGCGTCGCGGCCTCGATGGCCTTGGGCTTCAAGGCCGCGCGCCTCTTCTACGGCCGCGGGCCTAAGCCGCGCGACCCGGTTTCGGCCAACCCGGGCAGGATCGGGGTGCACGCGCGCATCCTCCTCGCGGGCCGGCCCTCCATCGCCTACCAGCGCAAGCTCATCCTCGAACGCATCGGCTCCCATCCCGCCTTCCTCACGGGGGAGACCTCGCAGCGGGCCTACAACCGCGAGATCGCCTCCTCCAAGATCGTCCTCTCGCCCTTCGGCTGGGGCGAGCTCTGCCTCCGGGACTTCGAGGCGGTGCTCGCGGGAGCCCTCCTCATGAAGCCCGACATGTCCCACCTCGAGACCTGGCCCGACGTCTTCGTCCCGGGCGAGACCTACGCGCCCTTCTCCTGGGACGCCGAGGACCTGGTCGAGAAGGCGGAGTACTGGCTCGCGGAGGACGCGGCCCGCGAGCGCGTCGCGCGGCGGGCCTACGAGCGCTACCGCGACCAGCTCGCGGGCCTCGGCGCGCGCTTCGAGACGGCGATGGCCGAGATAGCCGGATGAAGGGGAAGAGATGAGCGTTAGGCGATACAGTTACGCCGAGGTCAGGGCCTCCCTGAGCCCCGAGAAGCGGCGGGCCGACGGCCCCTGGACGCGCTTCGTGCTGCGGCCGCTGTCCATGCCGGCCGCCTGGCTGTGCATGCGGCTGGGCATGGGGGCGAACCAGGTGAGCTACCTGGGGGCCCTGTGCAGCCTCGCCGGCGGCGCCCTCCTCGCCCTCGGCTCGCCCGGGGCGGCCTGGGCCGGGCTCGCCCTCCTCTTCGCCTTCGGCGTCCTCGACTGCGCCGACGGGAACATCGCGCGCACCGTCAAGGCGGGCTCGATCTGGGGCGAGTGGGTCGACGCGGTCTGCGGCTACGTCGCCTACGCCGCGGCCCTGCTCGGCGCGGGCGCCTGCGCCGAGCTGCAGAGCCCCGGCCTCCTCCCCCTCGCGGGGGGCCTGGCCCTGCCCTGGCCGGGGAGCTGGGGCCTCGTCGGGGGCCTGGCCGCCTCGGGCAACCTCTTCATGCGCCTGGCCTACAGCGGCTACCGCCGCGTGCGGCCCGAGTCCGCCTCGCTGGGGGCCGAGAAGGGCCTGTCCGAGACCATCGGCATCACGGGCCTCCTCGTGCCGGCCCTGGCTTTGGGATATGCGTTAGGCGCACTTGCAATCATCGTCCTCGCCTACGCCGTCGTCTACTGCGGCGGGGCCCTCGTCGTCACGGTCAAGCTCCTCGGGCGGGCCGAAGCGGAAGCCAGGGCTGCGAGATGATCCGCGTCCTCGACCTCATCACGACGCCCCAGGGCGCGAGCCGCCTCCTTTTCAGGCGGGTGCGCGACATCGACGCCGACCCCGAATTCGAGAACGCCCTGGCCTGCCCCGCCGACGAGCACTTCGCGCCGGCCTTCGCTGCGGCCGGTATCCGCTTCTTCCCCCTGGCCATGGACCGGGGCATGAGCCCCCTCTCCCTGGCCCGCGAGATCGCCGCCTTCACGCGGATCCTGCGCGAGTACGAGCCGGACATCGTCCACGCCCACACCTCGATGGCGGGCGTGGTGGCCCGCCTCGCCTGCGCCGCGCGGAACGCGCTCCGCGCTAAGAAGATCATCGTCGTCTACCAGGTCCACTCCTTCTACTTCAACGCCTTCTCAGGCTTCAAGCGCCGCGCCTTCCGGGCAGCCGAGGTCTTCCTCGCCCGCTTCACCGACCTCATCCTCTTCCAGAACCGCGCCGAGCTCGAAGAGGCGCGGAGCCTGGGCATGGGCCGCCGGGCGAGGCTGGTCGACATCGGCAACGGGGTCGACCTCGCCGAGTTCCCCCCCGCCGCCGAGGCGCGCCGCCACCCGGGATCCGGGGCGGAATTCCGGCTGATCTGCGTCGCGCGGGTCGAGCCGAAGAAGAACCACCGCATGCTCCTCGAGGCCGTACGGATCCTCCGCGAGGAGCTCGGGAAGCCGCAGGTTCGCCTGACCTGCGTCGGCGAGCTAGGCGATCCCGGAATTCCCGATGAGGCGCGGCGGATGAGGCTCGGCGAGGCCGTGGCCTTCGCGGGCATCCTGCCCCGAAGCGGGCTTCCCGCCCTCCTGGACGGCTCCCACGTTGCCGTCCTCTCCTCCTTCGCCGAGGGCAAGCCCCGGGCCCTCATGGAGGCCATGCTCCGCGGCCTGCCCTGCGTGGCGACCGGGGTAACCGGCACGGAGGAGACGGTGGCCGAGGGGGAGGACGGCTTCCTCGTGCCGGTCGGCGACGCGCGGGCCATGGCCGAGCGCATAGCGCGGCTCATGGACGATCCCGCGCTCTACGAGCGCTTCTCCGCCCGCGCCCTCGAGCGCGCGAGGCTCGAGTTCGACGAGGCTCGGGTGGTGGCCGCCTTAAAAGGGCTGTATACAACGGAACTATCGAGGGAGAGGACATGAGGCATCTCGTCACCGGGGCCGCCGGCTTCATCGGCTTCCACCTGGCCAAGCGCCTCCTCGAGCGGGGGGACGAGGTGGTCGGCATCGACTCCGTCAACGACTACTACGACCCCGCCCTCAAGCTCGCCCGCCTGGCCGAGCTGGGGATCGGGCGCGAGGCCGAGGCTTGGGGCGTCGAGGCGCGGAGCTCCGCCTACCCCGCCTTCCGCTTCCTCCGCTGCAAGCTCGAGGACCGCGGCGCCCTGGAGTCGCTCTTCGAAAGGGGCGGCTTCGACCGGGTCTGCAGCCTCGCCGCCCAGGCGGGGGTCCGCTACAGCCTCGAGAACCCCCGGGCCTACGTGGAGTCCAACGTCGTGGGCTTCCTGAACGTCCTCGAGTGCTGCCGCGCGGCCCGGACCCCCCACCTCGCCTACGCCTCGAGCTCCTCGGTCTACGGCATCGAGGAGGCCCGGCCCTTCACCACCCGCGCGGCGGTCTCGCATCCGGCGAGCCTCTACGCGGCCACCAAGCGGGCCGACGAGCTCATGGCCCACACCTACAGCCACCTCTACGGGCTCCCGACCACGGGGCTGCGCTTCTTCACGGTCTACGGCCCCTGGGGAAGGCCCGACATGGCCTACTTCAAGTTCGCCCGCGCCATCCGCGAGGGGCGGCGCATCGAGGTCTACAACGGCGGCGACATGTACCGCGACTTCACCTATATCGACGACATCGTCGAGGGACTCGTCCGCGTGATCGACCGGCCGCCCCGGGCGGATCCCGCCTGGGACGCCTCGGCCGCCGATCCCGCGAGCTCGAGCGCGCCGTACCGGCTCTACAATATCGGCAACAACAATCCGGTGAAGTTAGGCGACTTTATCGCGACGCTCGAGCGCAAGCTCGGCGCCGAGGCGGCCAAGGACTACCTGCCCATGCAGCCCGGCGACCTCTACGCCACCGAGGCCGACGTCTCGGGCCTCGAGCGCGACTTCGGCTGGAGGCCCTCGACCCCGGTCGACGAGGGGCTCGGGCGCTTCGCCGCCTGGTTCGACTCCTACCGCGGCGGCCGGGAGGCCGGCAGATGAGGAAGCTGACGCGCTCGGACGCCCGGATCGCGCTCGCCCTGGTCCTCTTCGCCCTCTTCTTCCGCCTCGCCACCCTCATGATGATCCATACGGGGGTCGACGAGCGGGACTACTGGTTCTCGGCCAAGGCCCTCGCCTTCGGCCTGCCCTATCCCGAGCTTACCCACCGCACGGTCCGCTTCTCCGTCATCCTCCCCGTGGCCGCCGCCCAGCTCGCCCTGGGCGAGGGCCCGAACGTCTACTACGTCCTGCCGGTCCTCAACTCCCTGCTCCAGGCGGCCTTGGCCTTCGCCCTGGGGACGAAGGTCCGCGGGAGGCTCGCGGGCATCCTCGCCTCCCTGGGCATGATCCTCTTCCCCTACATGATCCGCTCGGCGAGCCAGGTCAGGCCCGAGGTCTTCTCGATGACCTACATCCTCGCGGCGCTCTGGTGCTTCCTCGCGTACCTCGAGGGCGGCGGCCGCGCGAGGATCGCCCTCGCCGGCTCGGCCCTCCTCCTCTTCGCCGCCTACGAGGCCAAGGTCACGAACCTCTTCTTCCTCCCCGGCATGGCGGCCGTCATGCTCCTCCGCCGCAAGCCCTTCCGCGATCTCCTCCTCTTCGGCGGGATCCTCCTCGCCCTCTTCCTCGCGGAGACGGGGCTCTACGCGGCCTTCACGGACTACCGCTTCGGCCAGCTCCAGGTGATCGCCCGCAACCACCTCGAGGGGAACGAGGCCTTGAAGGAGATGGGCTTCCTCGACCTGTTCAAGCGCTACGCTCCGCCCTACCTCCAGGCCTACTGGCAGGCGACCTTCCTCCTCTTCGCGGCGGCCGCTGCCTATTGCCTACGCGCCCGGGGGCAGGGCCCCCAGAAGGCCCTGGCCGTCGTGGCCTTCGGCTTCTTCCTCTGCATCACCTTCGCGGTGACGGGCCTCGATCCGGTGGTCCCGGCCGAGCCCTTCATCAACCGCTACTTCAGCGCGGTCCTGGGGCCGGTCTTCATCGTCCTGGGCTCGGCCGCCGCGGACCTGGCCTGGCGCCTCGCCCCGAGGCTGGGCAAGCGCCTGGACGGCATCCGTCCCGCGGCCTTCGGCGCCCTCCTGGCTTCGGCCGCCTTCGCCGCTGCCGCACTCTTCTCCTCCGGCCTCCTGCCGGAGGGAGCTCGGGAGTACGCCCACTCCTTCCTCCGGCCCGCCGAGCATCCGCTGTCGCTCAACGCGCGCTACCGGGCCGAGGCCGACGCCGCCCTCGCCTCGGGCCTGCCCATCGTGGCCGTCCCGGGCCAGGCCGGGTCGAACGCCCTCGCGACCTGCTCGAGCTACTACCTCTCCCTGGGCTCCTTGAGCGGCGGGCGCCGGCCCGAGCCGAGGGACCTTGAGCTGGGGGGCGTCGCGCTGCGGGCCCTGGGCGGCGCGCCGGGCGCGGGCGAGGTCCTCGCCGCGGTGCGCTCGCCCTTCAGGCTCCGCCGCCTGCCCGCGGCGGGGCTCGCCGGGCTCGGGCCCGAGTCCTTCCCCGAACGCGAATAGGAACGAGGAGCCGCAGATGAAGCTGATGATCCAGATGCCCTGCTACAACGAGGCCGCGACCCTCCCGGTGGCCCTGGCCGAGCTGCCCCGCTCCGTGCCGGGCTTCGACACGGTCGAGTGGCTCATCGTGAACGACGGGAGCCGCGACGACACGGTGGAGGTGGCCCGGCGCTGCGGCGTCGACCACGTGGTGAGCTTTAAGCGCAACCAGGGCCTGGCGCGGGGCTACGTCGCGGGGCTCAGGGCCTGCGTCGAGCTCGGGGCCGACGTCGTCGTGAATACCGACGCGGACAACCAGTACCGCGCCTCGGACATACCGGCCCTGACGGCGCCTATCCTCGACGGCCGGGCGGATATCGTGATCGGGACGAGGCCCATCGCCACGATCGCCCACTTCTCCCCCGTCAAGAAGGCCCTGCAGAAGCTGGGGAGCTCGGTGGTGCGCGCGGTGAGCGGCACGGACGTCGAGGACGCGCCGAGCGGCTTCCGCGCGGTGAGCCGCGACGCGGCCATGCGCCTCCACGTGTTCAACGACTATACCTACACCCTCGAGACCATCATCCAGGCGGGACGGAAGAACATGGTCGTGCTCTCCGTTCCCGTCGGCGTGAACGAGGACCTCCGGCCCTCGCGCCTGGTCAAGAGCATCCCGAGCTACATCAAGAAGTCGATCCTCACCATGGTGCGGATCTTCGCGGTCTACCGGCCCTTCCGCTTCTTCATGGGGATCGGCGCGGCCGTCTTCGGCCTGGGCTTCCTCGTGGGCCTGCGCTTTCTGGCCCTCTACCTCGGCGGCGACGGGGAGGGGCACGTCCAATCCCTCATCCTCGCCTCGATCCTCCTGGGGATCGGCTTCCAGACCATGCTGACGGCCTTCGTCGCCGACCTCCTCGGGGCGAACCGGAGCCTCCTCGAGGACATCGAGTACCGGGCCTGGAAGGATCGGGAGGGGTCAGGCGGCGGGCGCGCCCGGGATGGGGCCCTACCTAAACAGTAACCATTTGCGGGCCACGTACTTCCAGGTATAGCCGATCACCGCGGAGACCATCCGCCCGTAGACGTAGTGGAGGCCGAAGAGGCCCACCCAGCCCCAGAGGATGAGCTCGTTGACGCCTAGGCCGACGAGGCCTATGGCGACGAAGATGGCGAACTCGGCGGTCTTGCTCTCGAGCTTGCTCGAGTGGAAGACCCAGGCGCGCGACAGGGCGTAGTTGACGACGAGGCCCGTGAGGTAGCCGGCGACCGCCGAGACGAGGTAGTGGAGGCCGAGGAGCTCGGTGAGGGCCGCGAGGACGCCCGTGTCGACGAGGAGGGAGATCCCCGAGACGATGAGGTAGCGGAACACCTGGATCGTCAGCTTCTGGGTCTTGCGCTTGAACGCGAGCTCGGCGAGTTCCTTCAGCTTCATCGGCCTCTCCGGGCCCGATGATACCGATCGCGGAGCGGGACCGCAAGGCTCCTTCCCTTTCGCTTGCGCAAAGGGGGATATCGCGTGCATAATAGGGACTCGCTATGACGCTCGACCGTTTCGATGGATGGTATCGCGCCCGCTACGGGCGGACCACCTCGGCCTTCACGACCCTGGTCTTCATGCTCGGCGACCTCCTCGCGACCATGCTCTCCTTCGGGGCGGGCTTCTTCCTCGTGAACCTGGTCAACGTCCACTACATCAACTTCAAGTCCTTCGTGACCTACTGGCCCTACCTGCCCGCCTTCGTCGGGGTCTTCTACGTCGCCCACCTCTATCCCGGGGTGAGCATGGCCCCCGCCGAGGAGCTCCGGCGCTTCTTCGTCGGCTCGCTCTGCGCCCACGCGGCCATCATCCTCGCGCTCTACATCGAGAGGCCCAAGATCACGCCGATCTCCGCCGCCTTCATGACGAGCATGATCCTGAGCCCCGTCGCCCTCCTCATCGGCCGGAGCAGCCTCCGCTCCATCATCTGCCGCATGAAGTGGTGGGGCATCCCGGCCGTGGTCTTCGGCGGGGGCAGGACGGGCAGGAAGATCGTGGACCGCCTCCTCGACCACCGGCGCCTGGGCTACCTTCCCGTCGCCATCCTCGACGACGACCCGGGCCTGCCCGAGGACTACCGCGGCGTGCCGATCCTGCGTGATACCTCCCTCGGGCCCGAGCTCGTGGCGCGCTACCACCTGCGCACCGCCATAGTCGCGATGCCCGGCGTCGAGCGGCAGAAGGTGGCGCGCATCGTGGACAAGTACCTGTACCCCTACCGCTACCTCATGCTCGTGCCCGACTTCTTCGGCATGACGAGCATCTGGCTCTCGGTCCGCGACTTCGGGGGGGTGCTGGGCCTGGCCTCGAGCCAGAAGCTCAACCTGCCCTGGAACCTCGCGGCCAAGCGCTGCCAGGACTTCGTCCTGACCCTCCTCGGCGGCATCCTCGCCCTTCCCTTCCTCCTCCTCATCGCCCTGGCGATCAAGCTCGACTCCCCGGGGCCCGTCCTGTACGGCCATACGCGGCTGGGGAAAGACGGACGGCCCTTCAAGGCCTGGAAGTTCCGCTCCATGGTCCTTGGCGCCGACGCCCGGCTCAAGGCGCATCTCGAGTCCGATCCCGCGGCCCGGCGCGAATGGGAGGAGTCCTTCAAGCTCAAGAGCGATCCCCGGGTGACGCGGGTCGGGCGCTTCCTCCGCCGGACGAGCCTGGACGAGCTGCCCCAGCTCATCAACGTCCTCGCCGGCGAGATGAGCCTCGTGGGCCCCCGCCCCATCGTCGAGGCCGAGCGCGAGAAGTACGGCGACGCCTACGAGCGCTTCGCGCGGATGACCCCCGGCATGACGGGGCTGTGGCAGGTGTCGGGGCGCTCGGACACGGGCTACGAGGAGCGGGTCGCCCTCGATTCCTTCTACAGCCAGAGCTGGTCGGTCTGGCTCGACCTGTACATCCTCTACAAGACGATCGGGGTGGTCTTCCGTGGCCGCGGCGCGTACTAGCCTCCTCGCCCTGGGCCTCGCCCTCGCCCTGGCGCCGGCCGCGGCCGCGCCCCGCCCCCTGGACGCGCTCTATCCCTCCCTCGATCCGGCCCTCCTCGAGAAAGCCCGGCAGGCGGGGGGCCTCTCCGCGCCGGCCGACTCCGCGGCCGCCCTCTCCCTCGTCCCGGCGGGGGAGGCGGGAGCGGCGCTCAGGAAGGCCTTGGAAGGGCGGCGCTACTCCTTCCTCGTGGAGACCCTCGCCCTCGTCGCCGAGGGCATCCCGGAGGGCGAGGGGAAGCTCGGGCTCTTCAACGCCATGACGAGCTTCCGCGAGCTCTCGGGCCTGACCTACCGCTCCCATTCCCGGGGCGAGGGAGCCGTCCTCTTCGACGAGGCGACGCGGATCTCCGACCTCAAGAAGGCCGCGCCCCTGCCGGACGAGGCCCTGGTCGCCCTGCCCGAGGCCGCCGAGTACCTCGTCAGGCTCAAGGACGCCAACTTCGGGACCTCGTACTACCGGGTCGGCATAGACTCGCGGCTTCCCGGCCTCCTGTTCTCCATGGTCAACGCCAAGCCCCTATCCGTCTTCCTGGTCACGGTGGCCGGGGAGGGCGAGTTCTTCTCCCTCTTCTACGTCGAGCGGGTCGAGGAAGGCCTCCTCGTCTACGGGCTCTCCGGGGCCAAGGTAGGCGGCTTCGCGGCCAAGCGGGTGGATCTGCCCTCGGCGGTCCGCAAGCGCGCCGCCGCCCTGCGGACCTGGATCACGGGCTCCCGCGGCTAGGGCGCCCGAGCAATCACGAGCAAGGAGTCATCGATGCGCTGTATCCTCGCCTTCCTCGCGGCGGCCCTCGCGGCGAGCCTCGTTCCCCTTCCCCTCGCCGCCCAGGAGGCCCCGGCCGAGGCCCCCGCCTCGCCCCAGGCCGCCCCGGAGGCGCTCCCCGCCGAGGCGGCCGCGCCTTCCCTCGTCTCGCCCATCATCACCATCGGCGCGGAGGCGGGCTACACCAAGACCGGGGCCTACTACGACGGCAAGACCGGCAGGGCCTACGTGGCGATCGAGGAGGCGATGGAGCACCTGCGGCTCTTCGGCGAGCTCTCCATGTACGCGGACGACAAGTACGCCCCGGCCAAGGCCAACCTCCCGGGGGGAGAGCTCCTCGGGCTCTACTTCATCATGGAGGAAGGCGGCATCGAATCGAGCTTCGGGCCCGTAAGCCTCCGCGCCGGCCGCTTCAAGCACTACGACGTCATCGATTCCCCCTACAGCCTCTTCGTCAATTCCCGGGGGAACGCGGCCCTCCTCGCGAACATCCGCTACGAGGACGACTTCTTCTTCTACGAGAGCCGCTGGCTCTGCCTCAACCAGGACGCCTACATGGACGCCTGGGGCGACGCCACCCACACCTTCTCCGACACCGCCTGGCCCGAGGGCTACCCCGACCGGGGCGCGAACATCAAGACCTACGGCTTCAAGCTCCGCAACGGCATGCGCTTCGGCTTCCAGGACGCGGCCATCTACACCGGCCGGAGCTTCGACCTCGAGTACCTCCTCAACCCGATCCCCCAGTACTTCATCCAGTACGCCAAGACCAACGGGGGCAGGCCCTGGGCCACTGGCTCGAACGAGAACGACATGATCGGCGCCTTCTGGGACTGGAAGCGCGACGACGGCTACGACTTCAACGCCCAGGTCCTCATGGACGACTTCAACGTCGGCGGCTTCGGCGATACCCCGCGCAATCCCTGGAAGCTCGCCTGGGCGCTGGGCGGGCGCAAGAAGCTCGCCGTCGGCTCGGTCGGCTTCTACCACGCCGGCGCGACGAAGTACAGCTTCTCCCCGATCACCATGGGCGAGGACGACGACGGCGACAACCTGCTCGACGAGGGCCAGGTCGCCCAGAACGCCATCAGTGCCTACGGCTACACCTACTATCCCGACACCCGCTTCGACCGCTCCTACGACTTCGACTTCAGCGACAGCTGCGAGATCGCCATCGAGGACAACGCCATCGGCTACAAGCACGGCGAGAACAACCTCGCCTTCCAGGCCGACTACACCTTCGAGTACCGGGACAGCTACATGGTGAGCGCGGCCCTCGAGTTCGTCCTCGCGGGGGCCAACAGCCCGGCCAACCCCTGGCAGGACGACAACAAGCACCCGATCGGGACCAAGCTCCTCAACGACGAGGTCCTCGAGAAGCGCATCGTCCTGAAGCTCGCCTCGACCTGGCGCGAGGGCGATTGGAGCTACTCGGTGCGCATCGACGGGGGCATCAGGATCGACGCCATGGAGCTCGTCGAGCCCGACGCCACCGATAACGTCTGGACCCGCAACCTCTGGATCTGGAAGCCTCAGGACGGGAACAACGTCCCGGTGGCGCGGATCATGCTCGGCGCCAAGTACGCCTGGAAGCTGCGATAAGCCCATGCGCCCGAGGAGCCTCCTTCCCTCCCTGGCCCTCCTGGCCGCTATGGGCGCGGTCCCCCTCCTCGCGGAGGAGGGCCCGAGCCTCAGGACCGAGCTCGACTTTTCCTTCCTCTACCGCTACCGGAGCTCCGACGAGCTCGTCGAGCCCTACGCGTACAAGAGCGGCATCGACCTCGCGCGGAACTACTTCGACCTCCCGCCCTTCCTCCGGGCCTCCTTCGACGCGGGGGGGGCCGAGGGCCTCGCCATCGGCTTCGAGGCCGAGGCGCGGCGCGAGTTCTCCGAGGACTACAAGGACGGCTACTTCCAGGAGACGAACCTCGCCGTCCTCGGCCGCTCGGGCAACCCCCTCGCCTTCGAGAAGGCGGCGATCACCCGGGGAGCCCTCTACTGGCGGAGCCCGGGCCTCGAACTGGCCCTGGGCCGGGACAAGGCGGACTACGGCTCCGAGCTCGAGGGATCCCTCTATCCCTCGACGCGCCTGCCCTACTTCGACGCCTTCCGCGCCCGGGGGCGGATCGGCCGCTTCGGGATCGACTGGATGGTCGCGAGCATGGACGCGATCGAGTCCTGGGACGGCATCGACGTGAACCCGAACTGGACGGAAAACGCGGTCGCCCCCGGCATCGTCGACGATCCCGACTCCGTCTACAACGTCCTCGAGGACCCCGCCTACGGCTTCGACATGGACGAGGAGCCCTCGGCCATCTTCGAGGTCCTCCACCGCTGGTCCTGGGACTTCGGGACCTTCCGCCTCGGCTTCGCCGAGAACTGCGTCCTCGTCCGCCGGAACAACCGCTTCACCCTCACGGACTTCCTCCCGGTGATCTCCTGGCACCAGACGAGCGTGATGCCGAACAACGTGACCCTCCTCGTCGACCTGGCCTGGGAGCCCGCGCCGGGCCTCCTCGTCGCCGCCCAGGGCGGCTTCGACGACATCAACGGCTCCCTGGTCGGCGTGGGCGACTCCGAGGTCCCGACCATCGGGGCCCTGGTCGCCGGCGCCCGCTACGAGTCGGCCTCGGCCTCGGGGGCCCTGGAAGCCTATCTCGAGGCGGGCTACACCCACTACCTCTGGGGCAACTTCAGCGCCCACACCCAGGGGAGCATAGACGACATCGCCCCCCTGGCGCGGGCCGTCTACCGCTTCCGCCTGAACTCGGGCGGGGCCCTCCTCCCCCTGACGAGCCCCTACGGGCCCGGCGCCCTCTGGGCCCGGCTCGAGGGAGGCTGGCGCTTCGCCTCGTCGAGCTGCCGCGTCGGGGCCGAGCTCCTCCTCCTGGGGAAGAACGCCGAGGCCAACCTGATCTCCACCCCCTACGACACGAGCGCGAAGGACGGGGATATCCTCTTCTTCGGCTCCCTCGCGGTACCCCTGTCCTGGGTAGCGGGGCCCTTCGAGCTCTCCCTAGCCCCGGCCGCCCTGGTCCGCGATCGGACCTGGTGGATGGAGGCGAGCCTCGGCGCGACCTACCGCTACCGGAGCGAGCGAGCCCTCCGGGGCCCGCGGACATGAGGCGCCCCGCCTGCCTCCTCCTCGGCCTAGTCCTCCCCGGCCTGGCGGCGGCCGAGGCCCCATCGCCGCGCGAGGGCGCGCATAAGGCGCCGCGGAAGATCTCCTTCGAGGTGGAGCGCGTCGCCTCGCCCGACGGCCGGGAGTGGCTCGACATGCGCGCGGAGAACGAGGCCGTCTATCCCTACGCGATCGAGGAGGTGGCCGGCCTCCTGCGCGACTTCGAGGCCGGCTCCGAGATCTTCTCCCGCGTGGGAAGCGTGCGCACCCTCTCCGACGACGGGACTACGGCGGTCTACGAGCAGACGAGCGTCGTCCGGGTCCTCGGCCTCACCTTCGTCTCCAAGCTGACCTTCCGCAACGAGACCGAGTGGGAGGGCCGCGAGCGGGTCGTCTTCCGCTTCCGGGCGATCGAGACCGACGGCTCGGCCTATTCGAGCGAGGGCTCCTGGGAGCTCGCCGCCCTCGGCGAGGCCGCGACCTTGGTGCGGTATAGGGCCGAGACCTGGGTCGAGCCCCGCTTCCCCGGCCAGGAGGGGATCATGCGGGCCTTCGGGGCGGCCGATTTCCAGCGCGTCATGCGCGAGCTGGGCAGGGCCCTCGAGCGCCCGCCCGCCCGCGGCCGGGCCGGGCCTCAGTCCCGCGGGCCCGCGCGCAGGGCCGCGGCTTCCTCGTAGACCTCGAGGAGGCTCCGGGCCGCGGCCTCGATGCCGAAGCGGCGGGACCAGGCCACGGCCTCGGCCGACTTGGCGGCGCGGAGCTCCTCGTCGCGCAGGAGGCGCAGGACCGCCTCCGCGAACTCGCCCGGGTCGCCTTCGACCATGAAGCCGCCGTGGTCGCCCTGCATGACGTCGCGGGTGCCCATCTCGCCGATCGCCACCACGGGCAGGCCCGAGGCCATGGCCTCGATGGTGCACAGGCCCAGGGTCTCGGTGCGCGAGGGGAAGGCGAAGACCGCGCCCGCCCCGTAGACCAGGGGGAGCTCGGAGCGGGGCACGTAGCCCATGAAGGCGACCTTGCCCGTGAGGCCCCGGCGCTCGACCGCGGCGGCCAGGGCGGCCTTGCCCGGCCCGTCCCCGGCCACGAGGAGGGCGACCCCGCCCAGGGCGGCGTCCACCCGCTCGAGCACGGGCAGGAGGAAGCCGACGTCCTTCTCCTCGGTGACGCGGCCCGCGAAGACCAGGAGGCGCTTCCCCGCGAGGCGCGGGAAGCGCGCGTCGAGGCGAGCCCGGTAGGCGGCGACCTCGCCGCGGGGAAGGGGCGCGAAGAGGGCGGGGATCCCCGTCGGGATCACGTGGAAGGCCTTGCCGACCCCGTAGCCGGCGAGCTTGCGCTCCATGGCCGCCGAGGGCGTGACGAGGATATCGGCCGACTCGAATATCCGCCGCATGACGAAGCGGGCCAGGGCCCGGAGGGCCCGCGGATCGACGTGCCGGACGTAGTTGGAAATGTAGTCCTCGTAGTCGGTATGGGCCGTGACGAGGACGGGATAGCCGCGCCGCCGGGCGTAGAGCTTGGCGGCTATGGCCATGGTGAACTCGGTGTTTATATGGATGACCTCGGGCCGGAAGTCGTCGAGGTCGCGGAAGAGATCGGGTATCTGATGCAGCAGGATGAGGCGGTCCTCCTTGGAGAAGGCCGCCGGCATGGAGGGGTAGCGGTGGACGTTTCGTTCCGCGGGCGAGGGCCCGCGGCTCTCGGGATAGGCGGGGCAGAAGATCCGGGCGTCGTGGCCGCGCCGCTCGAATTCCTCCCTGAAGGATTGGACGGAGACGCTGACCCCGTTCACGCGGGGCCAGTAGCTGTCGGAAACCAGGGCGATCCTCACCGGGCGGGCTCCTCTAGGTTGCGCGTTTCGCCGTTCGCCCCCGCTGGCCTGTCCCGCGGCGGCCTCACGATTATAGCCGCCGCGCTCGGGAGGGACAATCGACGGGCCCTCCTCGCCGCCCTCTCCTGCCTCCTGGCCCTCGCCGGCCATCCGGCCCGGGCCGAGGGCCGCCAGGATCGCCGCCCCCTCCCGCCCCGCGAGCTCGTGGGCAGGGAGCGGGAGCTCGAATTCGCCGTATCGCGGAGCTCCGAGCCCGAGGGCATCGCCCTGCGGGCCCGCTTCGAGACCGCCGTCCCCGCCCCCCTCGAGGAGGTCCTGGCGACCCTCCGCGACTTCGAGGGCTCCCCGGCGGTCTTCTCGCGGATCGAGGCGGTCCTCGTCCTCTCGAGGGAGGGCGACGCGGTCGTCACCGAGCAGCGGACCGTGATCAAGGCCCTCGGGCTCCGCTTCCGCTCCGTCGCCACCTTCCGATCGACCCTCGAGCGAAGCTGTCCCGGCGAGGCCCGCTGCGGCTTCGAGGCCATCGGCTCGGACGGGTCCCTCATCTCCACCCGGGGCTCCTGGTTCCTCCGCGACGAGTCGGACGGGGAGGGGAGCCTGACCTATATCAGCTACGAGCTCGAGTCCTGCGTGCCCCCGACCCTGCCCGGCCAGGAGTTCGTCATGCGGACCTTCGGCTCGGGGGACCTGGCGAGGACCCTCCGCGAGCTCGAGCGCGCCGTCCTCAGGCGAATTCGCGGGGCCGGCTCGGGTTGACAGGGCCTGAGGCGCGTTACACTATTACCCCATGGGCATATTCCCGGTCGCCGTCGTCGCCGTCGTGCTCCTCAGCTTCGCGATCGGCGGCATCCTCATCGCCACGGCCCGCCGCGGCGAGCCGATCGGCCGCGGCGGCAAGCACCTCCACGTCAAGGACAAGGCCCAGACCCTCAAGGAGGCCAACCGGCGCCTGGCCTCCAACCCCAAGGACCCCGAGGCCCTGGCCGCCCTGGGCGACATAGCCTGGCTCGAGCAGAACTGGGAACGGGCCATGAAGCTCTACGAGACCCTGGCCGAGTCCGGGGCCGGCAATCCCGAGGTGGACGAGTTCACGGCCAACGCCCGCTTCGGCGTCTCCGCCCTCAAGCTCGGCCGCCTCGAGGAGGCCTATAAGGGCCTCGCCATCGCGCGGACCTTCCGCCAGGACGACTTCGACGTCAACTTCAACCTGGGCTACCTCGAGTTCCAGCGCCGCGCCTACGAGAAGTCGGTGGCCCTCCTCAAGCAGGCCTCCCAGCAGAATCCCGAGCACGCCATGACCCTGCGCTACCTCGGCCACTCCTGCTTCAAGATCAAGCTGTACAAGGAGGCCCTCGCCGCCCTGCGCAAGGCCATGGACCTCGAGCCCGGCGACAAGGAGTCCCTCTTCGCGGCGGCCGAGTGCTACTACGAGCTGGGGAACCTCGACCAGGCCCTCAAGATATTCACCCACCTCCGCGCCGACCCCGACCTCGGGCCCCAGGCCGCCCTCTTCGCGGGCACCGTCCACCTGAACCAGCGCCTCCACGACCGCGCGATAGCCGACTTCGAGCTCGGCCTCAAGCACCAGAACGTGAGGATCGAGACGGTCGTCGAGCTCAAGTACCGCCTCTCCGCCGCCTACCTCAAGACCCAGGACATCGGGAGGGCGGTCGCCCTCCTGGGCGAGATCCAGGCGGTCTACCCCAACTACAAGGACGTGCCCGCCCTCCTGGCGAAGTACAAGGAGCTCAACTCCAACCGGAACCTCCAGACCTTCCTCCTCGGCTCGACGAGCGACTTCGTGACCCTCTGCCGCAAGATCTCCCTCATGTTCTTCCCCAAGGCGAAGGTGAAGATCACCGACATCTCCGTGCAGGGCAACGAGTACGCCGACATCCTCGCCGAGGTCGAGACCACCAAGTGGTCCGACGTCATCCTCTTCCGCTTCATCCGCTCCCAGGGCACGGTCGGCGAGATCGCGGTGCGCGACTTCCACGCGCGGGTCAAGGACCTCAAGGCCGGCAAGGGCTACTGCATCAGCGCCGGCACCTTCTCCGACGAGGCCAAGCGCTTCGTCGAGGCGCGCCTGCTCGACCTCATCGAGAAGTCCTCGCTCATGCAGCTGCTCAACACCATCGATACCCGGGCCAAGGGCATGCTCGCCGAGTGAGGGCGAAGCCTCGGCGCCGAGGGCCTCGAAGCCCATCCCGCCCCGGCTCGCGCATCCGCGTCGAGCGCGCTCGAGCGCATTCTGTTCCATGGAGGTGATAGACTTGAAAGGCATCATCCTGGCCGGCGGCGCCGGTACCCGGCTCTTCCCCGCCACGCAGGTGGTCTGCAAGCAGCTCCTGCCCATCTACGACAAGCCGATGATCTACTACCCCCTCTCGGCCCTCATGCTCGCCGGGATCAGGGAGGTCCTCGTCATCTCGACGCCGGAATCGACGCCCCTCTTCGAGAGGCTCCTCGGGGACGGGAGCAGGCTCGGCATGCGCTTCGAGTACAAGGTCCAGGAGCGGCCGAACGGCCTGGCCCAGGCCTTCGTCCTCGGCGAGGAGTTCATAGGCGGCGACAGCGTCTGCCTCGTGCTCGGCGACAACATCTTCCACGGCCAGGGCTTCTCCGAGCTCCTCAAGGAGGCCGCCGCGGAGAAGGAAGGCGGCGTGGTCTTCGGCTACTACGTCAACGATCCGGAGCGCTACGGGGTGGCGGAATTCGGCCCCGACGGCAAGGTGGTCTCCATCGAGGAGAAGCCGGCCGAGCCGAAGTCGAACTACGCGGTGGTGGGGCTCTACTTCTACGACAAGGAGGTCGTGCCCATCGCCAAGTCCTTGAGGCCCTCCGCCCGGGGGGAGTACGAGATCACCGACGTGAACAAGGAGTACCTCCGCCGCGGGCGCCTCAAGGTCAAGCTCATGGGCCGCGGCTACGCCTGGCTCGACACGGGCACCCACGACTCGCTGGCCGACGCGACCGCCTACATCAAGACCATCCAGGACCGCCAGGGGCTGAAGGTCGCCTGCGTCGAGGAGATCGCCTATCGCATGGGATTCATCGACCACGCGCAGTTCGCCCGCCTGGCGGAGTCCCTGGGCAAATCGGCCTACGGGGAATACCTTTCGCGGATCGCGTCCGAGCGGGTCGCGCCGGAATGAGCTTCACCTTCAAGGAGCTCGGGATCCCCGGGCTCGCGCTCGTCCAGCCGCGGGTCTTCCCCGACGAGCGGGGCTTCTTCCTGGAGACCTACAAGCGCTCGGAGTTCGCCGCCGCCGGCATCGGCGCCGACTTCGTCCAGGACAACCACTCGCGCTCCTCGCGCGGGACCCTCCGCGGCCTGCACTACCAGCTCCCGCCCTTCGCCCAGGGCAAGCTCGTGCGGGTCCTCCTGGGGCGGGTCTGGGACGTGGCCGTCGACCTCCGCCCCTCCTCTCCCACCTTCCGGAGGTGGCTCGGCACGGAGCTGTCCGACGAGAACAACGCCATGCTCTGGATCCCCCCCGGCTTCGCCCACGGCTTCGTGGCCCTGAGCGAGACCGCCCACCTCGCCTATAAGTGCACGGCCGAGTACGACAAGGCCAGCGAGCGGGGCATCCGCTGGGACGATACCGAGCTCGCCGTGGGCTGGCCGATCCGCGAGGTCCTCGTGTCGCCCAAGGACGCGTCCCTGCCCGGGCTCGGCGAGGCCGAGCTCTTCGGATGAGGAGCGCGCCGTGATCTGGATCGTCGGCAACAAGGGGATGCTCGGGACCGAGCTCGAGCTGCGCCTCTCCGAGCTCGGGATGGAGTCTTTCGGCACCGACCGGGACTGCGATATCGCCGACCCCGCGGCCCTGGAGGCGGCGGCGGCGGGCAAGCGCGTCGACTGGATCGTCAACTGCTCGGCCTACACCGCCGTGGACCGGGCCGAGGAGGAGGAGGAGCTCGCCAGGCGCGTCAACGCCGCGGGGGTCGGGGCCCTGGCCCGGCTGGCCGCGCGCCTCGGCGCCTCCCTCGTCCACGTCTCCACGGACTACGTCTTCGACGGGGCCGGGACGAGGCCCTATCGCGAGGAGGACCCCATCGGGCCCGCCTGCGCCTACGGCCGCACCAAGGCCGAGGGCGAGGCCCTCCTCAGGGCGGCCTGGGATCGCCATTTCATCGTCCGGACGGCCTGGCTCTACGGCCGCCACGGCAAGAACTTCGTCTATTCCATGCTCAAGCTCATGGCGGAGCGCGAGGAGCTGGGCGTCGTCGCCGACCAGGTGGGCAGCCCGACCTGGGCCCGCGACCTGGCCGGCGCCATAGCGCGGATCGTCGAGTCGGGCTCCGCGGCCTACGGCACCTATCACTTCACCGACGAGGGCGAGACGAGCTGGTACGAGTTCGCGCGGGAGATACTGAGGCTCGCCCTCGAGGCCCGGCTCCTGGCCCGGGAGCCTCGGCTGCGCCCCCTCTCGACCGACCAGTACCCCTCCAAGGTCCGTCGGCCCGCCTATTCCGTCCTATCCAAGGAAAAGATCAGGTCGGTCCTCGGCATCGCGCCCCCCGATTGGCGCGAGAGCCTGGGCCGTTTCATCCGCGACCTGCGCGAGCGGGGCATGCCCGCGGCGTGAGAGAGGAAGGTATACACCACATGCGCTCCTTCAAGACGATCCTCGTCACCGGCGGTTCCGGCTTCATCGGCTCGAACTTCATCCGCTACCTCCTCGGGCGCGAGGATTTCCAGGGGCGGGTGGTCAACCTCGACGCCCTGACCTACGCGGGCAACCCCGAGAACCTCGCCGATATCGAGGCCTCCCTGGGCGGCTCGCGCTACTTCTTCGAGAAGGCCGACATCCGCGACCTCGCCGCCGTGCAGGCGGCCTTCGAGCGGCATAAGCCCGACGCGATCGTCCACTTCGCGGCCGAGAGCCACGTCGACCGCTCGATCCTCGGCCCCGCCGACTTCGTGACGACCAACCTCATGGGCACCTTCAACCTCCTCGAGGCGGCCCGCGCCGCCTGGAAGGACCGCTCCGACGTCCTGTTCCACCACGTGAGCACCGACGAGGTCTTCGGCTCCCTCGGCGAGGGGGGCTCTTTCAGCGAGGAGACCCCCTACGATCCCCGCTCGCCCTACTCGGCGAGCAAGGCCGGGAGCGACCAGCTCGTGCGGGCCTACGGCCACACCTACGGCCTCCCGGCCACGATCTCGAACTGCTCGAACAACTACGGGCCCTACCAGTTCCCCGAGAAGCTCGTCCCCCTCATGATCCTCAACATGCTCGAGGGAAAGAGCCTGCCGGTCTACGGCGACGGCAAGCAGGTCCGCGACTGGATCCACGTCGAGGACCACAACGCCGCGGTCTGGCTCGTCATGCGCGAGGGCCGGGCCGGCCGGACCTACTGCATCGGCGGCGAGAACGAGTGGGAGAACGTCCGCCTCCTCGGCCGCCTCATCGAGCTCGTGGCCGAGGAGGCCGGCCTGGACCCGGAGAAGCTCCGTTCCCTCGTGACCCACGTGAAGGACCGGCCCGGCCACGACCGGCGCTACGCCATCGACTGCTCGCGCCTGAAGTCCGAGCTCGGCTGGGAGCGGGCGATGAGCTTCGACGAGGGCCTGCGCTCGACGGTGCGCTGGTACCTGGGGCACCGCGACTGGTGCGAGAGGGTGCGCTCGGGGGAGTACCGGAGCTGGATGGACAAGAACTACGCGCGCCGCTAGGCGGCGCGCGAGCCTGGGCGGCCCAGCCGCCCGACGCGAGCCCGGGCGCAGGCCCGGGCTTTTTTTTGCCCTCGCGGCCTCGCCGGGCCGCGGATGCCGGCGCGCGCGGGCCTTTTCAGCCCCGCCGCGCCGGGCGCAGCACGACGGCGCAGCGCTCCTCGGCCAGCATCGGCACCTCGATCGGCAGGATCTCGGCGCTCGCGTACAGCCCCTCGATCTCGGCCAGCTCTTCCCGGGCCTTGTCCTTGCGGCCTTTGTACGCGACGACGGCGCCTTCGGCGTCGCACAACGCGAAGACCGAGGCGAAGAGGCGGCGCTCGAAGGGACGGAAGGCGCGGAAGGTCACGAGGTCGTAGGGACCCGCGGCCCGCTCGACCTCGGACTGGACCACGCGCGCGTTGGGCAGGGGCAGGAGGGCGGCCATGTTCTCGAGGAAGCGGATCCGCTTGCCCATGCGGTCCACGAGGTCTACGTCGACCTCGGGCAGCGCGAGGGCCAGGGGTATGCCGGGCAGGCCCGCCCCCGTGCCGAGGTCGGCCAGGCGGGGCCTCCGGGGCGGGAGGCCGAAGGAGGCGGCGGCGGGGGCGGGGAGGAGGGAGCGGATCAGGGCCAGGGGGGCGAGGCTGTCGAGGGCGTGCTTGGTCACGAGCTCCTCGGGGCTGGCCTTGACCAGGCCGTAGGCCGGGTTCCACAGCTCGATCTCGGCGAGGTAGCGCGCGAGCCGGTCCGCGAGCTCGCCCTCGGAGGGGAGGCCGAGGGCCGCGAGGCCTCGGGAAAGGAGGGATCGGTCGATAGGCACGAGATGAGTGTAGCGGAAAGCCCTCCGCGAAGGAAGGCGGGCCCGGGGCGCCGGTGCTGCGCCCGCTCGCTCAGCCCTCCAGGTCGCCGCCCCGGGAGCCGCGCTCGCGCTCGCGCAGGTTGCGCAGGAAGCGCTCGATCGCCCCGCGCGCGAGCTCCTTGCCCCCAAGGCCGAAGGCCAGGGCGAGGCCGAAGGCCGCGGCCCCGAAGAGGAGGAGGAACATGGTGCTGAGGGCGGTCTGGCCGAGGCCGGCCTGCTCGAGGGCGACCGTGGCGATGATGAGGTAGCCTACGCCCTTGATCGAGCGCGACAGGAGGGCGGCGTGGGGCATCGCCGCGTTGCGCGCTATCGTCGTGGCGAAGTTGGCCAGGAAGGCGACGAGGATGCCGCCGACGACCACGATGATGAGGGCCGCGAAGAGGTTCGGCAGGAGGCCTATGGCCCGCTCGGAGAGGGCGGCGGCGATGCGCGGGTCCATGGCCTTGGCCGCGTCGAAGAGGGCGACGAGGAGGACGATCCAGTAGGCCACGATGCCGGCGAGCCGGGAGGCCGGGCGCGTGGTCCCGCCCTTGCGGAGGAACTCGGCGAAGCCGGTGCGCTCGCTCAGGCGGTCGACGCGCAGGAGGTCGAGGAGGCGGGAGACGAGGAAGCGGAGGGCCGCCGCCGCGATCCAGCCGACGAGGAGGATGAGGAGGGCCGCCGCAGAGCCCGGCATGGAGGCCAGGAAGCGGCCTATGGTATCGCCTATCGTGTTCATTCCCCTTCCTCCTCGGTGACGATCCTGTGTATCTCGCGGACGGAGAGCCCCGCGAGGCCCATGCTCTCGACCGTGCGTCCGCGGGCGCGGTAGTCGACGCCGTGCATGAGGGAGCCCAGGTCGATGACCATGTCGATGGTGGGGGTCGGCACGCCGAGCATGGCCCCGAGCGAAGCCATGGGCACGAGGCTCATGGGCAGGTCCTCGAAGACGTAGCGGTGGGCTATGGTCGCGGGGGCCTTGATCCCCCGGTAGGCCTCGGTGTTGCCGATGGCCTCGTAGAGGGTGCCGCCGGGCGAGTCGTAGCTCAGGTAGAGCCACTCCCGCGCCGACATGCTCCGCACGCCGAGGGCCCGGGCCACGGCGAGGCGCTCCTCGTCGACCCGCTCGAGGACCTTGGCGATCGAGGGGGTGATGCCCTGGAGGTAGTAGTCGAAGTCGCCGCCCGTGCCCTCGATCCAGCCCGCGTTGAGGATGGTCAGGGCCGGGTGGAAGACGGCCCCGATGTTCTCCATGCTCGTGGCCAGGACGTTGCCCCCGGCCTTGAACTGGGGGTAGGCCGGCTCGAGGGAGGCGAGGACCTCCGGGGTCCAGTAGGAGGGGAGGGCGGCGAGGGCCACCCCGTTCTTGATGGAGAAGATCCGCGCCTCGTGGCGCGAGGTGGCCCTGGAAGCGTAGACGAAGGTCTGGGCCTCGGCGATGATCGCCCGGCCCCGGGCTCCCTTGGCCCGGAGCGTGGCGCTGAACTCGAGGGCCCCTCCCGTGCGGCCGGGATTGAGGACGACGATCTGCCCGTCCTGGAGATGGGGCGCCATGAGGGCGGCCAGCTCGCGGTGGGCCGTCGAGGGGGTGACGACCATGACGAGGTCCACGCCCTCGAGGGCCTCGGCCATGTCCGAGGTCGCCAGGTCGACGCGCCCGAAGCCGGCGGCCGCCCCCTCGATCCGCACGCCGCCGTGCCAGCGCACCGCCTCGAGCTTGGCCGCCGTCCTGTTGTAGAGGGCCGTGGGGAAGCCCATGAGGCCGAGGTGGCCGGCCATCGCCAGCCCCCCGTTGCCCGCGCCCACGACGCAGTAGCGCATGGACTTCCCGCGGGAGCGCCGCTCCCGCAGGAGGAGGGCCAGGCCCTCGTCGCCTTTAGCTCCCATGCCGCGCCTCCCCGAAGCGCCGCCGCGCCGTCTCCGCGGCCGCGCGGGCCCGCTCCGCGACCGGGACGGGGGCTCCCGTCCCGTCGACCGTGCGCGTCGCCCCGCGCAGCGTGGCCGTGCTCCAGCGCGTCGCCTCGGCGAACTCCTCGCGGAGGGCCGAGAGGCGCGGGACCGCGAAGAAGCCCGAGGCCAGGATCCGGTACAGCCCCTCGGGCGTGTAGGGCCGCTCGATCGAGGCCTCGATGGCCGAGACGAGGGCCTTCGCCTCGGCGGCGAGGAGCTCGGTCCGCTCGAGGACCTCGGGGTCGGCGCCCATGTCGGGGACCTGGCCGGAGCGCCGCAGGGCGCGGTAGCGGTCCAGCGCGCGGCGCGTGATCCTGATGCTCTCCTCGGCGGCCTCGGGGTCGGCCAGGCCCCGGGCCTCGCACCAGCTCACCACGTGGATGACCTGGGGGCTCGACTCGTCGGCGCTCTCGATGTCGTCCATGAGGGCGGTGGAGGCCGCCAGCTGGGACTTGGCCCTCTCCTCGTCGCGAGAGAAGTAGTCGAGCCCCGCCCGGGGCTGGAGGTAGACCTCGAAGCCCGGTCCCTCGAGGCCGCGGACCAGGCCGAGGAGGGCCCGGGCCTTCGCGAGGTCCTGGACCCCCCAGGTGCCCCGGGGCGTGTTGAGCATGACCTGGAGGACGAGGGAGCGGATGCCCATCTCCTTGGCGAAGCGGGCGGCGACGTAGCCGGAGGCCACGTAGGTGGCGTCGTCCGCCCCGCGGAAGGCGAAGTGGTGGGGCACGTTGGGCTCGAGGGGCTTGCCGGTGGACGCGATGTACGACATGGCCCGCGCGTGCTCGAGGAGGTTCTGCATGACCGAGTTGGGCCCCCGGCCGTCGATCTGGCAGAACCACCACAGCGAGAGGGCGTGCCAGGCGATGTCGATCCGCTCCTCGTACATGCGCGCCAGCTCGGGCACGCCCCGGGTGCCGGCGTAGGTCCGCACGAGCATGGGGCGGGCCGCCTCCCAGATCCGCCCGTACTCCTCGGGCGTGGCGATGGGCACGCCCCCGCCGTCGGCCAGCCCCTCCCAGTCGTCGCCGAAGCGCGACTGGCTGAGCTGGGAGCTCCCGATGGACAGGACGTCGAGCAGGCCGCCCCGGCCGAGCCGGCGGGCCCAGTCCTCGAAGAGCGCGACGGCCTCGCGGCGGTCGGGGAGGTAGGGGCCGAGGTGGGCGCGCATGAGGGGGGGCAGGCCCCGCTCCCGGCCGTGGGCCACGCGGGCGGCGAGGCCGTCGCCGCGGCGGCCGAAGCGGGGCGAGGAGCTCCGGTCGACGGGCGCGACCGAGCGGTACTCGCCCGCGCGGACGAGCTCCCTCCCGAAGGCCAGGCGGTCCTCGTCGTAGGCCGCGCCGGCGGCCTCCTCGGCGGGAAGCAGGCTCCGGGGCAGGCCGAGGAGGTCGAGGCACTCGAGGGGGGACTCGTCCCCGCGGAAGAGCGCGACCTCGGGGAAGCGCTCGGCGACCAGGTCGCAGGCCTCGGGGAGGCCGGCGAAGTAGAGGGCGGAGACCCGGCCGCCGCGGCGCGCGAGGAGGCCGGCGGCCTCGAGGAAGGCGTGGAAGGAGGCGAAGAGCCGCAGGCCGTCGCGAGGGTCGAGGCGGTAGCTGAAGCCGATCGAATCGAGGCCATCGCCTTCGATCCAGGCGCGCAGGATCCTGCCGTTCCCCGGCTCCTCCGGGCGGAGGGCGGCCTCGCAGGCCTCGCGGCCGGCCCTGGCCGCGGAAAGGCCGCAGCTGGCAAGGAGGGCGGCCAGGGAGGCCAGGCCGAGGTCGTGGACGTCGACCGCGGGGTGGACGAGGCCGATGCGCCGCCGGGCCGCCATGCTCAGGCCTCCTGCCCGGCGAGGGCCTCGTAGACGGGGGCGGGAACGATGTCGCGCATCGCGTCGGGTATCCGCGGAAAGGCGGTGCCCGGGGACCTCGCGAGCCGGGCGAGGGCGGCGAGGAAGACCGCGTTCGGGTAGGCCTCGGCCCCGAGTCCGGCCGTGGCGCAGCAGGCCTCGAACCAGAGGTCGGGCAGCATGGGCTGGCCGTTGATCTCGATGGCCTGGATCTCGCCGCCGGCGAGGAGGAGGTCGCAGCGGGCGTAGTCGCGCGTCCCGGCGGCCGCGAAGGCGCGGCGGGCGAAGGCGGCGACCCGCGCGCGGAGCGCGGCGTCATCGATCGGCAGGGCCGCGGTGCGGTGCCCGTCCTTGTCCTCCGTGGTGACGAGGCGGACCGCCTTGGCCGAGCTCAGCTTTATCTCGACGGGGAGCACGAGGGCCCCCGGCCCCGAGCCGAGGAGGGCGGCCGTGAACTCGCGGATGTCGGGAAAGTCCCCGAGGAAGCGCTCGACGAGGACGGCCCCGTAATCCCGCGCGGCGGCCTCGACCCGCTTCCGCAGCGAGGGAAGGTCGCGGACCACCGAGTCCTCGCCCAGGCCCCGGCTGTTGCCCTCGCGGGAGGGCTTGACGATGCAGGGGAAGCCGAGGGCCCGGGCCCGAGCCTCGTCGAGGGCCTCGCCCGGATGGAGGGAGAGGAAGGCCGGGCTCGCGACCCCCGCCTCGCGCCAGCGCTCCTTCAGGGCGGCCTTGTCGATGGCGAGCTCGAGGACGGCCGGCTCCGAGCCGACGTAGGGGACCCCGGCCTCCTCGAGGAGCTCGTGCATGTTCCGCCGCCCCCGCGGGCCCGGCCCGGAAGCCGCCCCGGCTTCCGGGGCGCTCATGAGGGCAGCGCTGAAGGCCAGGTCGGGCTTCGTGGCGGCGAGCAGGGCCCCGAGGGCGGCCTCGTCCCCGGCGAAGGCATGCTCCGCCTCGAGCCCGCCCCGGGCGAGGGCCCGGGCCAGGGAGGCGAAGCGCTCGGTTTCGGAGCGCCGCTTGGCCTCGGTCGGGGGGAGATCGCTCAGGATGAGGACCCTCGGTTTCCGCGCGTCGCTTCTCGGCATGCCTTTAAATATCCGGCCTGCCTTTTCGAGGGTCCAATACCTCTTAGTCGGGCTCCGATACCTTTCCGGCATGATCGGCCCTTGCGGCCCGCCGTAAAGCCCGCTACCATCCTTGCGTGGAGCTACGCTACCTACGCTACTTCCTCGCCGTCGCCGAGGAGATGAACTTCAGCCGGGCCGCCAAGCGCCTGCACATCTCCCAGCCCCCCCTGAGCCGCCAGATCCAGGCCCTCGAGCGCGAGCTCGGGACGAGGCTCATCGATCGCGAGGGCTCCCGCTTCCGCCTCACCGAGGCGGGCCTCCTCTTCCAAGAGGGAGCCGGGCGGATCCTCGACGAGGTCGCCGGCCTCGAGCGGCGGACCCGCCTGGCAGGCGATGAGGGCGCCAAGCTCGTTCGCATCGGCTTCGTCGGCTCGATGATGCTCTCCCTCCTCCCGGAGCTCCTCGCCCACCTCACCGAGCTCCTGCCGGAGACGAGGCTCGACCTGGTCGAGCTGGCGACCGAGGCACAGGTCCAGGCCGTCCTCGCGGGGCGGATCGACCTCGGATTCCTCCGCTCCTGGGTCGACACCGAGGGCATCTGCTTCGAGCCCCTGGGCGAGGAGCCCTTCTCGATACTCTGCCCCGAGGCGATGGTCCCCGCGGAGAGCTCCTCGCTCGCCTCCTTCGCCCGCCTGCCCTTCGTCGGGGCCGCGCGGGCGGCCGCCCCCGGCCTCGGCGACCGGATCCGCGAGACCTGCGCGGCCGCGGGCTTCCAGCCCGAGCTCCGCTACGAGTGCAGCCAGCTCTCCTCCGTCATCCAGCTCGTCTCCGCGGGCCTCGGCTGGACCATCGTCCCGGCCTTCTCGATCCGCCGCATGGCGATCGAGGGCGTGCGCGTCCTTCCCCTTCCCGAGCATGCCGCTCTCGGCGTCGCCTATCGCGTCGGTCCCCTGCCCGAGCGCGTCCGGGCCGTCGTGGAGGAGTCGAAGCGCTACATCGCCCGGAGCCTCGCCGGCTGAGCCGGCGGAAGGCCGCGGCGAGGCTTTTGCGCGGCCGGAAGGCGCGATACAGTATCCTCATGCGAATTCCAGCCTTGTGCGCCCTCATCCTCGCCTCGGCCTCCGCCCTCTCCGCCCAGGGAGGGGAGCTCCTCCGCCAGCGGATCTCCGAGACCGCCCGGAAGTACCTCGGCGTCCCCTACGTCTACGGGGCCGAGTCCCCGAGCGCCTTCGACTGCTCGGGCTTCGTGCGCTACGTGTACAAGAGCGCCGCCGGCCTCGAGCTGCCGCGCAACTCGCGGCAGCAGTGGGCCGCGGGCATGCCCATCAAGCCGAGCGAGGCCCTGCCCGGCGACGTCATCGTCTTCGACACGACGGGCGCCGGGGGCCCCAGCCACGTCGCCATCTACCTCGGGAACGACCAGCTCATCCACGCCGTCTCCGAGGGGCCCAAGACTGGGGTCGTGGTCTCGGGCCTCTCCGACCGCTACTTCGGCCCACGGATCATGGGCTATCGGCTCTTCCTCGAGCCGGTCGCCGCGGCGCCCGCTGCGGCCGCCCCTGCCCCCGCCGCCCCGCTCCCGGCCAAGCCCGCGCCCCAGGCTGCCGCCCCCGCCGCGCCGCAAGCCCCCGCAAGGCCGGCGGCCTCCGCTCCCGCCGGTCCCGGCCCCGCCGCCGCGGCCGCCGCCCCTGTCGGCCCGCGGATAGCCCAGATCGGCTTCGACATACCCGCCCAGAAGGCCAGCTACACCGACAAGATCCCCGCGGCCACGGGCACGGGCCTCGCCTTCACCCTCCGCAACGCGACGGGCAAGGAGGGGCGCTTCGTCGTCATCTTCTATAAGGCCGAGAAGGACTTCTCGAAGTCCACCGAGATCCACCGCGAGCTGGTGAGCCTCCGGGCCGGCCAGGCCCTCGAGATCCCGCCCTACGTCTTCGCCGAGGCGGGGATCTACAAGCTCATCGTCAAGGACAATTGGAACGACCAGCTCGTCGAGCGGGTCTTCAGGGTCGTCGAGCTCCCGAAGTAGCGAGGACGACGCGGTTCTTGCCCTGGCGCTTGGCCTCGTACATGGCCGCGTCGGCCCGGGCGAGGAGCCCCTCGGAGCCCTCTCCCTCCGCGAGCTCGGCGGCGCCTAGGGAGATGGTGAGGGCCTGGGGCCTCCGCTCGCCGGGCGGCAGGCCCCGCGAGGCGACCCGGGCCCTGATCCGCTCCCCCGCTGCGGCCGCCTCGGCCAGGCCCGCCCCCGGCATGATGACCGCGAACTCCTCGCCCCCGTAGCGGCAGGCCACGTCGCTGTCGCGCAGGGCCTCGCGCAGCTCGGCGGCGAGGGCCGCGAGGACCAGGTCGCCGAAGGGGTGGCCGCGCCCGTCGTTGACCGCCTTGAAGTCGTCCAGGTCGAGGAACACGAGGGAGAGGGGCCTGCCGATCCTGCGGGCGTGGGCGGCCTCGCTCTCGAGCTTGCTCGCGAAGTACCGCTTGTTGTACAGGCCCGTCAGGGGGTCGGTGAGGCTGAGCTCCCGGTAGCGGGCCTCGTTCCGCTGGTGGAGCTCCTTCTCCTTGCGGAGCTGCCGCACCCGCTCGCCCATCGCCATGGACAGGAGGAGGGCCTGGAAGACCATGCCGACGGCCACGCCGTTGACCGTCCAGAAGGAGACGCCGAGGAGCTTGAGGCCCATGAGGGCGAAGGCCAGGCCCCCGGCCGCGAGGAAGGACCAGCCGACGAGGTAGTGGGCGGCCGGCCGGTAGCCCTGGCGCCGCCTGACGGCCGCCGCCGCTATCGTGAGCAGGGGGAGGGCCAGGCCCCCGATGTGCGAGAGGGAGAAGGCCAGGTTCCGCGCGCCGAGGGCCCCGGCCGCGGCGGCCGCGGCGCCCAGGGAGGTCGCGGCGAGGAGGGGCCAGAAGAGGGCCGGCCGGCTCCGGCCGATCGAGAGGAAGCGGAGGCTGAACAGGCCCCCCCAGCAGAGGGTGCCCCCGACGCCGACCCACATGAGGGCCTCGTTCCAGCCGGGCCAGTTCCCGAGTATGGCCTTGGCGTGGCCTTGCACCATGAACTGCCAGAGGATCCCCGAGCCCACGTAGAGGACGTAGTAGGCGTAGGCCCGGTCGCGGAGCGAGAAGGAGAGGAAGACGTTGTACAGGAGCATGGCGAGGAGGGCGCCGTAGATCAGGCCGAAGGCGACGTCGTAGAGGGAGTCGCGCCGGGCCTGGCAGAGGGCGGGCCAGGCGATGAGCCTGACCTCGACCGCGATGCTGGACTCCAGGCGGAGGTAGCAGTAGCCGCCGCGGAGGGCCTCGGGCGGGAGCTCGAAGTTGTAGTAGCGGGAGGCGAGCTCGCGGGGGCCCGCGGGCAGGGAGGCTCCCGAGGCGATGGCCTCGTAGCCGCCCCCCTCCCGGGGCAGGTAGAGATCGAGGCGGTCGAGGATGATGGAGAAGCTCGGCTGGACCTCGAGGAGCCACTGGGCGGAGCGGGCCTCCGGGCCCGCCTCGAGGCGGAAGCGGAGCCAGGCCACGGGGGCCTCGGGGTCGACGTAGATGCGCCGCTCCCCGACCGGCGAGAAGGGGAGGGCCGAGCCCGGCCGGGAGAGCTCCTCGATGCCCAGCTCCGGGTCCGCGTCGAAGAGCAGCTCGGCCTCGGCCGAGAGCTCCAGCTCGCTATGCGGGTCGGCGAGGGCGATGGCCCCGGCCTTGGCCCCGGGGAGGGCCAGCGCGAGGCCGAGGACGAGGGCGGCGGGCGGGAGCCGCGCCGGGGGCGACTTTTTCACGTTCGGGCCAGCCTGTCGGGAAAGCTCGGCCCTGTCAAGGTGCCGCGGGGCGGGTCCTCCCGGGCGGTTCCGCCCGGGAGGGCCGGGGCCGGAATTCGGTTGACGCCTCCCCGCTCTCATGATTTACTTACTTCCGGAAAGTAACTATTCTCAAGGAGGCTCCCATGAGAACTACGGCGCGTTCCCGCGTCCTCGCCCTCGCGCTCCTCGCCCTGCTCGCCCTGCCCTCCCTGGCCGCGGCCCAGGGCAAGGAGATCGTCCTCAAGTGGCCCTGCATCTGGGTCGGCAAGGACTCCAAGGCCCCCGCAATCGCCGAGATCGTCGAGGCCTTCAACGCCGCCAACGCCGGCAAGGTCCGCGTCGAGATCGAGCCCCAGCCGGACTACAACGCCTACGAGCAGAAGGTCAGGACCGCCCTCATGGCGGGCCAGGCGCCCGGGGACATCTTCACCCTGAAGCTCAACGCCTCGACCAAGGACTTCTACTCGAACAAGCTCCTCATGGACTTCTCCAAGGACCTGACGGGAGCCTGGAGGGCCTCCTTCGACGCCGGGGCCCTGGCCCAGTCGACGATCGACAAGAAGCTCAAGACCCTCCCCTTCGAGACCGCCGTCCTCCCCATCTGGTACAACAGCGCCGCCCTCAAGGCCGCCGGCGTCTCGAGCGTCCCGAGCACCATGGCCGAGTTCTGGCCCGCCATGGACAAGATCAAGGCCTCCGGGATCGCCCCGATGAGCCAGATGTCCGGCGACACCAACGCCTGGACGAGCATGATCTGGTTCTCCCACTTCGCCGTCTCCTTCGGCGGCCCCGATATCTGGGCGAAGCCCTTCACCGACAAGGCCTTCGTCGAGTCGGCCAAGCTCATGAAGCGGATCTTCGAGGGCTACACGACGCCTGACGCCGTGGGCGCGGGGGCCGGGGTCTCCGGCGGCCACTTCCTCGCGGGCCGCACCGCCCTCTTCTCGAACGGCCCCTGGTACGCCGGCCGGGCCGACCTCCGGGCTACGCCCTTCTTCCCGAGCATCGTCATCGCCCGGGCCCCCGCCCCCGGCCCGACCAAGAACTTCATGATCAGCCGCCTCCAGGCCAACGTCGCCGCCGGCGAGACCAAGGACAAGGCCCGCCGCGCCGCCATCGTCCAGTTCCTCCGGTTCCTGACGAGCGAGGAGAACGTCCGCAAGCTCGCCCAGAGCTCGGGCGCCATGTTCGCGATCGACTCGGGCTACGTGCCCATCGATCCCCTGCAGAAGCAGTTCTACGACATAGCCGCCGCCTCCAAGGTGACGGCCAACGACCTCGAGGCCGCCCTCGGCGCCGAGGCCACCCTCGAGTTCGCCCAGCAGCTCGGGGCCCTCGCCCTGGGGAAGGTCACGGCCGAGGAGTTCTGCGCCCTGGTCGAGAAGAAGATCGACCGCTAGGATAGGAGAGTCGATGCGCCGGCACGGAAACCGCAACCTAGGATTGATCGCCCTCTTCCTCGCGCCGGCGCTCCTCCTCTTCGCCGCCTTCTTCCTCTACCCCCTGGGCTTCACCCTCGTCACGAGCCTGATGAGGTGGAAGGGCGGGGGGGGGATGAGCCCGAACGGCCTCGCGAACTACGCCAAGCTCCTCGGCGACTCCTCCTTCCGCCTGGCCATGCGGAACAACGCGATATGGGCCCTGGCCTCCGGCTTCGTGCAGGTGCCCCTGGCCGCCCTCGTCGCGATGATCCTGGCCCGGGGGCCCCGGGGCTGGCGGCTCCTGCGGACGATCTACTTCCTCCCGAACGTCATCTCCACCGTGGCCCTGGCCATGGTCTGGGTGACCCTCTACAACCCCCAGTACGGGGCCTTCAAGGCCCTCCTCGGCCTGGTCGGCCTGCCTGCGCGGCACTGGCTCGGCGATCCCTCGACCGCCCTCGCCGCGGTGATCCTCCAGACCGTGGTCTACATCGGCTACTACATGATCATCCTCCTCGCCGCGGCCCTCTCGATCCCGCGCGAGCTCTACGAGGCGGCCCAGATCGACGGGGCCTCGACCCTGGTCCAGGAGCTCCGCATCACGCTGCCCATGCTCCGGGGGAGCCTGGCCACCTGCGTCACCCTGGCCATGGCCTACGGCATGCGCCACTTCGAGTCGACCTTCCTCATGACCGGGGGCGGGCCGGCCTACTCCACCTCGACCATGGGCATCGCCCTGTACCTCAAGATGGACGCCCTGCGCTACGGCGAGGCGAGCGCCGCCGGCATGATCCTCATCCTCCTGGGCACGGTCCTCGTGGCGGCCCTGCGCCGGGCCCTCGGCCGCGGCGATCCCCTGGCCGAGGCCGCCCAATGAGGAAGGACGCGATGCGCGAAACCATGACCACCGGGCGAGCCGCGGCGAGGCTCGCCATGTGGGCCTTCCTCGGCTTCTTCCTCTTGGTGTCCCTCCTCCCCCTGGCCTGGCTCCTGGTCAACTCGCTCAAGACCAACCTCGAGCTCGAGGCCGCTCCCTTCGCCCTGCCCGCCCGCCCGAGCCTGGCGAACTACGCGACCGCCCTGGCCACGGCCGACCTGCCCCGGCTCTTCGCGAACTCGGTCCTCGTGGCCGCCTGCGCGGTCGCCCTCAACCTGGCGGTCGCCTCCCTGGCCTCCTTCGCCCTCGCGCGCGAGTCCTTCCGCGGCCGCGAGGCGCTGCACACCGCCCTGACCGCGGGGGTCCTCGTGCCCCTCATCGCCTTCATGGTGCCCTACTTCACCCTCATGACCCGCGCGGGGCTCTACGACAAGCTGGCCGCCCTCGTTCTCGTCTACGCCGCGATCAACATCCCCGTCTCGGTCTTCCTGGTGAGCTCCTTCATGCGCACGGTGCCCAAGGAGCTCGAGGAGGCGGCCATCATCGACGGCTGCGGCTTCGCCGGCCGCTTCTGGAAGGTGGTCCTCCCCCTCTCCCGCTCGGGCCTCGTCACCGCGGGCACCTTCTGCTTCATCTACGCCTGGAACGAGTTCCTCATGGCGATGCTCCTCACCTCGAGCCTCTCCGCGCGGACCATCCAGCTCGGCATCCGCTTCTTCACGAGCCAGTTCGTCACCGACTACACGGGCATGTTCGCCGCCATCGTCCTCTCCATCGCCCCGACCGTCCTCGCCTACGCCTTCCTCCACGACAAGATCGTCGCCGGCCTCACGGCCGGCGCGGTGAAGGGCTGAGCGCCGATGGCCTTTAGCCGCCTCTCGGTCTCCGCCGGCCCGGGCTCCCTCGAGCTCAGGCTCGACGGCAAGCCCGTCATCCGGCACTCGGCCGCCTCCCCCTTCGCCCGGGCCGGCCGCGGCGAGGGGAGCTTCGAGATGAACCGGGGCAATTTCCGGATCTCCGACCGGGAGCTCGAGTCCGTCGAGCTGCGCGAGGCCGAGCTCCTCGAGTCCTCCAGGGAGGCGGCCATCGTCCGCTTCTCGGCGGGAGGGAGGCACATCCTCATCGCGCGTTGCGCGATCGAGGATGGCCGCCTGGTCCTGCGCCTCGAGGCGGGCGACGAGGCGGCCCGGCTCGCCGACCGCTGGGCCTTCCGCCTCGTCGCCGAGGCCGCCGAGAAGGTCTACGGCTGCGGGGAGCAGTTCTCCTACCTGGACCTGCGGGGCCGCGAGTTCCCCCTGTGGACGAGCGAGCAGGGCGTGGGCCGCAACAAGGCCACCGAGATCACCCGCCTGGCCGACGCCGAGGGCGGCTCGGGGGGAGACTACTTCTGGACCTTCTTCCCCCAGCCGAGCTTCGTCTCCTCGCGCCGCCTCTGGGCCTACCTCGACACGAGCGCCTACGCCGCCTTCGACTTCCGCGCCCCCGAGCGCCACGAGCTGCGCGCCTGGGCCCTGCCCGAGCGCCTGGTAGTCGGCTCGGCGGGCACGATGCGCGGCATCGTCGAGGATCTATCGGCCTTCTTCGGCCGCCAGGGGCTCTTGCCCGACTGGGCCTACGACGGGGTCATCCTCGGGGTCCAGGGCGGCACCGAGGCCGTGCTGGCCAAGCTCGGGGCCGCCCGGGCCGCGGGGGTCCCCGTCTGCGGGATCTGGGCCCAGGACTGGGAGGGCATCAATCTGACCTCCTTCGGCCAGCGCCTGCGCTGGAACTGGGTCTGGGACCGGGAGCGCTACCCCGGCCTCGACGAGGCCATCCTCCGGCTCCAGGGCGAGGGCGTCCGCTTCCTCGGCTACATCAACCCCTATCTCGCCAAGGATCGGAGCCTTTTCCTCGAGGCCCGGGAGCGCGGCTTCCTGGCCAAGGACGGGTCCGGGGCCGACTACCTCGTCGACTTCGGCGAGTTCGAGGCCGGCATCGTGGACCTGACGAGCCCGGCGGCCTTCGAGTGGTATAAGTCGGTCATCCGCGGGAACCTCCTCGGCTTCGGCTTATCCGGCTGGATGGCCGACTTCGGCGAGTACCTGCCCACCGACGCCATCCTCGCCTCGGGCGAGAGCGCCGAGGAGGCGCACAACGCCTGGCCCGCTCTCTGGGCCCGCTGCAACCGCGAGGCCGTGGACGCCTGCGGCCCCGAGGCCGCCGCCGAGATCCTCTATTTCATGCGCGCCGGCGGGCCCGGCTCCCAGCGCCAGTGCCCCATGATGTGGGCCGGGGACCAGAACGTCGACTGGTCGGAGGACGACGGCCTGCCCTCGGTGATCCCCGCCGCCCTCTCCCTCGGCCTCTCGGGCCACGGGCTCTCGCACTCGGACATCGGCGGCTACACCACCCTCTACGGCATGAAGCGCACGAAGGAGCTTTTCATGCGTTGGGCGGAACAGGCTGCCCTCTCCCCCCTCATGCGCGGCCACGAGGGGAACCGTCCCATGGACAACTGGCAGTTCGACTCCGACGCCGAGACCCTTTCCCATCTGGCCTCCATGGGCCGCCTCCACGTCGCCCTCAAGCCCTACCTCAAGGCGGCCGTCGCCGAGAACGCGGAGCGGGGCATCCCGGTGATGCGGCCGGTCTTCCTCGAGCATGAGGAGGACGAGGCCGCATGGTCGATCAAGGACGAGTACCTCCTCGGCCCCGACCTCCTCGTCGCGCCCGTGATCCGCGAGCTCGCCCGCTCACGGACGGTCCACCTCCCGCCCGGGGACTGGCTCCCCCTCTGGGGCGGGCCCCGCTTGAGCGCGCCGGCGCCGGCCGGCCTCGATCTCGAGGCCGACGCGACGATCGGGAGGCCCCCGGCCTTCTATCGCGCGGGCTCGCCCTGGGCCGGGCTCTTCCGCCGGGCCGCCGCGGCCGCTGCCGGAGAGACGGGGCCCGCGGGAGCCGCCCCGGCCGCGGGAGCGGCGGGGGGCGCATTGCCTCCCGGCCGCCCGCCGGCGTAGTATCGTGGCGATGTCACCCGAGCAGAACCCCCTGCGCGCCTCCGACGTGCGGGAGCGCAACGAGAAGCTGGTCCTCCGCCTCATCCACGGCTCGGGCGATCGGGGCTTCTCCCAGTCCGAGGCCGTCGCCGCCACGGGCCTCAAGGCCCCGACCATCTTCCGCATCTTCTCCTCCCTCGAGGCCGCCGGCTACATCGAGCTGGCGCCCCAGGGCGCGGCCGAGGCGGTCCCGGCCGGCCGCTCCGAGCGCAAGGGCAGGCGCCCCGCCTCCTACCTGGCCCGCGCCGAGGCCTGCGTCCTGGTCGGAGTGGAGTTCTGGGCCGGCAGCCTCTCCCTCGGGGTCTTCGACTTCCGAGGCCGGGCCCTCTACTCCAAGGTCTTCCCCCTCGATCCCGCCCAGGGCGCCGAGAAGGTCCTCGCCACCGTGGCCGCCCGGGTCTCGAAGGCCCTCGCCGGCCTCGGGATCGCCACGGAGCGGGTCCTCGGCCTCGGCCTCGGGGCCCCGGGCCAGGTCGACGTCGGCCGCCGCGCGGTCTCCTTCTACGCCCGCATCCCCGGCATGACGGACTTCCCCGCGGCCGAGCGCCTCGAGTCGAGGCTGGGACTCCCGGTGACCATCCACAACAACTGCTCGGTCGTGGCCCTGAGCGAGTTCCGCCACGGGGACCTGGGCGAGGAAGACTCGACCTTCATGTTCCTCCTCCGCTCCGGGGTCAACGGGGCCTTCGTCGACTCCGGCCGCCTCCACCTCACCTCCCGCGGCCGCACCATCGAGACCGGCCACCTCTCGGTCTCCCTGGACGGGCCCGACTGCCCCTGCGGCTCCCGGGGCTGCCTCGAGGCCCGGCTCTGCGCCCTCGACCGCGGCAACCTCGACGCCGGGCGCTGGCTCTTCGAGGGCCTCGGCCCCGAGCTGGCCGCGGGCGGGAAGCGGGCCGCGGCCGCCGCTTCCGTCCTCGACGAGGCCTCGGCCTCCCTGGCCTCGGCCGCGCGCACGGTCTCCCGCCTCTTCGAGCCGGCCTCCTACCTCTTCGTCGCCGCCTCGGCCGAGGTGGCCGAGGGCCTCGCCGGCCGCGTCCGCGCGCGGATCGCCGAGGCGGGCTCGGGCTTCGACCGGGTCCTCCCCGCTTTCCACGGCAGGGCCTACGACCCGGCCCTCGCCCAGCGCGGGGCCGCCGACCTCGTCCTCGACGCCTTCTTCCTCGCCTAGCCCCGCCCCTTCCCCGCGCTCCCCGCCGCGCGAGAAATCCGCCCTGCGCGGGCCCCGTCGCCGCGCCCGAGCCTGGCGCGGGCCTCGGCCGGAGCGCTTCTGCCCCCGATTCGTAGTTGACGAAACATCGCTCTTGGTATTTACTTTCTAAAAGAAAGTAAATACCAAGGAAGGGATATGAAGGAGCGGATCAAGCTCGGCCTCGTCTGCCTCGCGCGCGAGACCTTCGACCACAAGGCCGCCGCGGCCATCTACGAGGGCCTCGTACGCGAGCTCTCGAGGCTCGAGAACGTCGACTGGGAGGCGCTGCCCGGCCTCGTCATCTCCGTGGAGGACGCGCGGCGCGCGGCCGCCCGCCTGGCCGCGGCCGGCCTCGACGGCATGGTGTGCCTGTCGGGGACCTTCCACCTGGGCCACCTCGTCCTCGAGCTGCGCTCGGAGCTCCGCCTCCCCTTCCTCCTCTGGGGCCTGCCCGAGCTGCCCTACGACGGGGGCAAGATCAGGCTCAACTCGGTCTGCGGGGTCAACCTCGACGCCTCGAACCTCTACAAGTCGGGGGTGGACGACTACACGGCCTCCGTGGGGCCGGGCATCGACGAGACCTGGGTGGACGCGATACGCGCCATCGCCGCCCTCCGGAGGGCACGGGTCGGCGTGGCCGGCGACCGGGCCCACGGCTTCTTCAACCTCGGGGTCTCCGACACCGAGCTCTTCGGCGAGGTCGGGGCCCTGGTCGACCATTTCGAGCTCTCGGAGCTCTACGCCGAGCCGGCCGCGCCCTCGGCCCTCGAGCTGCGCCGGGAGCAGCTCCGGGGGACCTTCGACTGCTCCGGGGTCACCGAGGCCCAGGTCGCCAAGGTGGCCGAGCTCGCCGCCCGGATCGACGCCTTCTGCGGCCGGACGGGCCTCACGGCCCTGGCCATCCGCTGCTGGCCCGAGTTCGCCCGGGACTACGGCGTGGCGCCCTGCGCCGCCATGTCCCTCCTCCAGTCCGAGGGACGCCTCCTGGCCTGCGAGGGAGACCTCGAGGGGGCCCTGTCCATGATCGCGCATCGCGCCGTCGGCGGCGAGACGCCCTTCCTCTTCGACTTCTCCCAGGTCGATCTCGAGAAGAACTACGCCCTCCTGTGGCACTGCGGGGTGGCCCCCTGCAACCTCTGGGACGGCGTTTCGAAGCGGAGCCTCGACACCTACTTCGCCGGGGGCAGGGGCGTGACCGCGGGCTTCGTCCTCAAGGCCGGGCCCGTCTCGATCGCCCGCCTCGACTCGGCCCGCGGCAAGCGCCGCCTCCTCCTCCAGGAGGGGAGGGCCCTGCCCATGGAGAAGGAGCTCTCGGGCACCTACGCCAAGGTCGAGTTCGGCCGCCCCGTGAAGGAGCTCCTCGACCTCATCGTGTACAAGGGCTTCGCCCACCACGCCTCCGCGGTCTACGGCTCCTATTCCGCCCCCCTCCGACTCGCCGCCCGCCTCAAGGGCTGGGAGGTGGCCGAATGAGGGCCGATGACCGGTCGAGGCTCGAGGAGGCGGCCAGGGAAATCCGCGCCCTGACCCTGGACGCCATCGGCTTCCTCGGGGTCGGCCATGTCGGCGGCGCCCTCTCCGTGGTCGAGCTCCTGGCCGTCCTCTACCACCAGGTCATGCGCGTCGACCCGGCCGATCCCCGCTGGGAGGGCCGCGACCGCCTCGTGCTCTCGAAGGGCCACGCGGGCCCGGCCCTCTACGCCGCCCTCGCGACCCGGGGCTTCTTCCCCCGCGAGTGGCTCCATACCCTGAACAAGGGCGGCACGAGGCTCCCGAGCCACTGCGACCGCAACCGGACCCCCGGCGTCGACATGACCACGGGCTCCCTGGGCCAGGGCCTCTCCGCGGCGGTCGGCATCGCCCTCGCGAACCGCCTGGACGGGCGCTCGAACATGGTCTACGCGGTCCTGGGCGACGGCGAGTCGGACGAGGGCCAGGTCTGGGAGGCCGCCATGGCCGCGAGCCAGTTTCGCCTATCGCGCCTCGTCGCCTTCACCGACTGCAACAAGCTCCAGATCGACGGCCCGACGGCCGAGGTGATGGACCTCGGGGACCTGGGCGCCAAGTGGGCCGCCTTCGGCTGGTACGCGCAGCGCGTGGACGGCCACGACGTGGCGGCGATCGCCGAGGCGGTCGGCCGGGCCGCCGCCGAGGGCGCGTCCTCGGGCCGGCCCTCGATGATCGTCCTGGACACGGTGAAGGGCAAGGGGGCCTCGTTCTGCGAGGGCCAGGCCTCGAGCCACAACATGAACCTCGACTACGAGACGGCTAAGAAGGCCATAGCCGAGCTCGGCTTCGGCGGGAGGATCTAGGCATGGCAGCCAAGGAAATGCGCGCGGTCTACGCCGCGGCCCTCGCCGAGCTCGCCGCCTCCGACCCGAGGATCGTCCTCCTCGAGGCCGACCTCATGCGGGCCAGCGGCACGGCCTCGTTCAAGGAGCGCTATCCCGAGCGCCTCTTCGACCTCGGGGTGGCCGAGGCCAACATGGTGGGCGTGGCGGCCGGCCTCGCCGCCGAAGGCAAGATCCCCTTCGCGGCCAGCTTCGGCTGCTTCGCCTCGCGCCGGGTCTTCGACCAGTTCTTCGTCTCCTGCGCCTACGCTCGATTGGGGGTCAAGCTCGTGGGCACCGACCCCGGCGTGACCGCGGCCTACAACGGGGGCACCCACATGCCCTTCGAGGACCTGGGCCTCATGCGCGAGGTCCCCGGCCTGGACATCGTCGAGCCCTCGGACCCCCTCTCCCTCGCGGCCCTGATCCGCGAGCTCGCCGCGCGGCCGGGCCCGGCCTACCTGCGCCTCCACCGCAAGGCCGTCGAGCCGCTCTACGCCGAGGGCGAGAGCTTCGAGGTCGGGAAGGCCAAGCTCCTCCGCGAGGGCGGGGACCTCTGCATCGTGGCCCTCGGGGCCCTCATGGTCCGGAACTCCCTCCGCGCCGCCGAGCTCCTCGCGGCCGAAGGCATCGCCGCCTCGGTGATCGACGCCCTCTCCCTGAAGCCCCTCGACGCCGCCCTCGTCCTCGCCGAGGCGCGGAGGAGCGGGGCCGTCCTGAGCGCCGAGAACCACCAAGTCGCCGGAGGCCTCGGCTCGGCCCTCGCCGAGCTCCTCGCCGAGACGGGCGCGGCGCGGCTGGCCCGGGTCGGCGTGCGCGACGAGTTCGGCGAGGTCGGAACCCAGGAGTACCTAGTCGAGCGCTTCGGCCTCCGGGCCGAGGACATAGCGCAGGCCGCGCGCCGGCTTCTCGCGGCCAAGGTCAAGGAGAACGCATGAAACTCGCCATCGCATCGGACCTCTCCGGCTTCCCCCTCAAGAGCGAGATCGCCAAGCATCTCGCCGAGAAGCACCCCGAGATCGAGCTCCTCGACTTCGGCATAGCCGATCCCGAGCATCCCGAGCCCTACTTCGTCCAGGCCCCCAAGGTGGCCGAGGCCATCCGCCGCGGCGAGGCCGAGCGGGGCATCCTCGTCTGCGGCACGGGCCAGGGCATGGCCATCGTGGCCAACAAGCACAAGGGCGTCTACGCCTGCGTGGTCGACGACATCTTCTCGGGCGAGCGGGCCAAGATCGTCAACGACGCCAACGTGATCACCCTGGGCGGCTGGATCACCGCCCCCTTCCTCGGCTGCCAGATCGTCGAGGCCTGGCTCGCGATGTCCTTCGCCCAGAAGATGGAGTTCAAGCGCGACTTCCTCGCCAATGCCCTCAAAGAGGTGGCCGCCATCGAAGCGCGGAACCTCCGCTAGGGGCCGGGGATGCTGAGCTCCCTCCTCTGCCCGACCCGGGTACTCTCCTTCGAGGACCTCTCCCCCGCCGACTTCGCCCAGGCCGTCGCCTACCTCGGCCGCGGCCCGGCCAAGGTCGCCGTTCTCGTCGACGGGCGGCCCTTCCCCGAGCGGGAGCGCCTCGTCGCGGGCCTGCGGCGGGCCTACGAGACGGTCCTCCTCGACCGCGTGAGCCCCGATCCCCTGGCCTCGGACATCGACGCGATGCTCGGCTCCGGGGCCCTCGCGGGCGCCGAGCTCCTGGTCGGGATCGGGGGCGGCTCGGTCCTCGACTCGGCCAAGGCCCTCGCGGCCCTGGCCCCCGCGCCGGGCGCCCGCCTCGCGGACTGCCTCGGCCCCGCCCCCTCCCGCCGCCTCGAGGCCAAGGGCCTGCCCCTCCTCCTGGTGCCGACCACGGCCGGCACCGGGGCCGAGGTCACGAAGGTGGGGGTCTACCGCGACGGCACGGGGCGCAAGCATACCCTCGGCTCCCCTTTCCTCCAGGCCGACGCCGCCCTCCTCGTGGGCGCCCTCGCCGCGGCCATGCCGCCCGAGCTCGCCGCCTCGACGGGCTTCGACGCCCTCGACCACGCCCTCGAGTCCCTGTGGAACCGCAACGCCGCGCCGGCGACTATCGAGGCCGCGACCGAGGCCGCCGTCGCCGTCCTCGGCCGCCTGCCGCGCTCCTACGAGGCGGCCCGGGCCCTCGCCGCGGGCGGCCGGCCCGACCCGGCCGCCGCCCTCGCCATGCTCGAGGCCTCGGCCATGGCCGGCTTCGCCTTCGGGATCACCGGCACGGCCATGGGCCACGCCCTCTCCTTCGTGCTGACGGAGGAGTGGCGGGTCCCCCACGGGGCGGCCTGCGCCTTCAGCATCGAGGACTGCCTCCGCTGGGCCCGGCGCGATCCCGCGATAGAGGCGCGCCTCGGCCGGGTCGGCGCCGCGGCCCTCGGCGTCCCGCCCGGAAGGGGGGCCGAGGCCCTCCTCGGCCGGATCCTCGAGCTGAAGGCGGCGATGGGCCTTCCCTCGAGCTTCCGCGAGCTCGGCGTCGAGCTCGGGCCCGGCGAGCTGCGCCGCCGCTTCGCCCGGGCCTTCGAGGATCCGAAGATGGCCAACACCAGGCCCGCGGCCGAGCCCGAGGCGGTCTACGCCTTCCTCGAGGCCAAGGCTTGAGCTCCATCCTCCTCGCGGGCCTCGTCGTCCTCGCGACCCACGCCCTCGAGGCGGTCACGGGCTTCGGCTGCACGGTCCTCGCCCTGCCCTTCGTGACCGCACTCCTCGGCCTGCGGGAGGGGGTCCTCGTCCTCACGGTCCTCGCCTTTATCATCTCTAGTTACATCGCGATCGCCAAGCGGCGCGACATCGACTTCAAACGTTATGCGATCATCCTCGGCTTCGTCCTCGCCGGCCTGCCCGTCGGCATGCTCCTCTTCCGCAGCGTCGATCCCGCTCCGGCCAAGAAGGCCCTGGCCGCCTTCATCGTCCTCGCTTCGGCGGCCCAGCTCGCCAAGCTCCTCCTCCCCCGCCTGGCCGGGGGCCGCCTGCCCCGGGCGGCGGCCTACGCCCTCCTCGTCGCGGGCGGGATCGTCCACGGCATGTTCTCCTCGGGCGGTCCCCTCGTCGTCCTCTACGCCTCCCGGGAGCTGCCCGAGAAGGGGGCCTTCCGGGCGACCCTCTGCCTCCTGTGGACCAGCCTGAACGCCATCATCATCGGCTCCTACCTCGCCTCGGGTGAGCTCGGCGCGGGGAGCCTCAGGACCATCGGCCTCCTCCTGCCCTTCCTCGCGGCGGGCATCCTTCTCGGCGAGCGCCTCCACGACCGCGTGGAGCAGCGCTCCTTCTCCATCGTGGTCTTCTCCGCCCTCCTTCTGTCGGGGGCGGTCATGCTCGCTTCGTGAAAGGCGGCGCCATGGACATAGGCAGGCTCCGGGCGGCCAACCCCGGCCTCGAGATCTTCGGTCCCGGCGAAGAGCCCTTCGCGGCCTACGGCCGGCCCCTCGCGCTGCGCGGCATCGGCGCCCTCCTCGCCGCCGCCGACGGCCTCGTGCCCCGGGGCCTCGAGGCCAACCGCTACCAGGCCTCGGAGCCCGCGCTCGAGTCCCTCCCCGCGGCCCGAGAGCTCGAGGCCGCCTTCGGCCTCTCGCCCGTCCAGGTCGGCTGGTGCTCGGGCCCCAACAGCCGCCTGAACGGCCTGGAGTGGCACAAGTCTCCCGAGGTTGTCGTCGCGTTGAGCGACCTCGCCCTCCTCGTCGGCCTGCGCAAGGATATCGCGGCCTGGTCCTCCTACGACGCCTCCCTCCTCGGCTGCCTCTTCCTGCGGCGGGGCGAGGCGGTCGAGCTCGACCCGGGGGTCCTCCACCTCTCCGCCTGCAGGGTGGAGGAGGGGGGCTTCCGCAACCTCTGCGTCCTGCCCCGGGGCACGAACGCGGCCCTTTCCGAGGCCGAGCTCGCCGCGGCGAGGGCCGCGGGCGGGGAGGCGCGGCTCCTGTTCATGCGGAACAAGTGGATCCTGGCACATCCCGAGCGGGCCGTCCTGGTGGAGCGGGGAGCCTGGCCGGGCATCGCGGGGGAGAACATCGAGATCAAGTACTGATTCAATAATCACGGGAGGCATGACATGGCGAACGAGCGGAAGGTGGGCGCGGCGGCCCTCCTCTCCTACGGCTGCGGGGACCTCTACGGCGGGGGCTCCTTCCTCATCATCAGCACCCTCTTCATTTTTTTCCTCACCGACCTGGTCGGCCTCAAGCCCGCCATGGCCGGCCTCGTCGTCTTCGCGGGCAAGGCCTGGGACGCGGTCTCCGATCCCCTCATGGGCTGCATCTCCGACCGCACCCGGTCTCGCCTGGGTCGCAGGCGCGTGTACTTCCTCGCCGGCATCGTGCCGGTCTTCGCGAGCTTCGCCCTCCTCTGGCTGAGCGTGCGCACGGGGAATCCGACCCTCGATTTCCTCTACTACCTCGGGGCCTACATGCTCTTCGCCACGGTCTCGACCATGGTGATGATCCCCTACTCGACCCTGCCCACGGAGATGACTCATGACTACCGCGAGCGCACCCGGCTCTCGGGCTCCCGCATGATCTTCTCCCAGCTCTCCTCCATCCTCGCGGGGACGCTGCCGGGCTACCTGGTCAAGAACCTCTACCGCGAGGATCCGGGCCGGGGCTTCCTCGTCATGGGCCTCGGCTTCGGCCTCTTCTTCGCCCTGCCCTGGCTCCTCGTGTACCGCGGCACCTGGGAGCTCCCCGAGTCCGAGCGCCGGATGCCGAGCGCGAGCCTCGCCGCCTCCTTCCGCGACACGGGCAGCCTCCTTCGCTGCAGATCCTTCCGCCTCCACGTCGGGCTCTACCTCGCGGGCTACTCGGCCATCGACATCCTCTCCGCCCTCTTCATCTACTTCCTCAGCTACTACGTCGGCCGGAGCGAGGCTTATACCCTCTGCTTGGGCTCGATGCTCATCGCCCAGCTCCTCGCCCTCCCGGCCTACCTGGCCTTCGCGAACCGCTTCGGCAAGGGGAGGGCCTACGCCCTGGGCGCCCTCGTCTTCCTCCTCGGCTCGGCGGCCTTCGCGGCCGTCGGGCCCGGGGCCCCCACGGCACTCCTCCTCGGCCTCTCGGCCGCCCTCGGCCTCGGACTCTCGGCCGTCGCTGCCATGCCCTGGGCCATGCTCCCCGAGTCGGCCGACGCCGACGAGCTCGCGCGGGGGATCCAGCGCTCCGGCGCGGTCTCGGGGGCCTTCACCCTCGCGCGCAAGCTCGTCCAGGCCGCCATGCTCTGGCTCGTCGGCATCCTCCTCCAGGCCATCGGCTACGTCCCCGGGGCGGCCCAGCCGCCCGGGACCCTCCTCGGCCTCCGCCTCCTGTTCACCCTCGCCCCGGTGGCCCTCGTCGCCCTGGGCGGCCTCCTCGCCCTCCGCTACCCGGTCAGCCCGGCGAGCTTCGCGGCCCTTCGGGCCGAGCTCGAGCGCCGGAGGGCGGGATCCTCGGGCCAGACCCCCGAGGCCGAGCGCGTAGAGCTCGAGCGCATAACGGGCCAGCCCTACGCCCAGATGGGGGCCGGGCGGTGATCGAGCTCGAGCGCCTGCCCGGGGGCTTCCTCCTCTCCTGGGAGGGGGCGCCGGTTCTCCGCCACACGAGGGCCAGCCCCGCCCTCCGCGCGGGCGAGCCGAGGCTGCGCTTCCGCCTCTGGAAGGGCCGCTTCCGCATCCGCGACCGCACGAGGCTCGCGGCCCTCGAGCTCGCGGGCTTCGAGCGCCGGGGGGACTCGGCCTGGGAGCTGTCCTTCCGGCTGGCCCGCCCGAGCAAAAGGCCCGGAGCCCGGTCCGCGGAGCCCGGGCCCGAGCTCGGCCTCCGGGTCGAGGAGGAGGGGGGACTTCTGGTCCTCCGCCCCCGCTCCGAGCGCCGCGGCCTCGCCTTTTCCCTCGAGCTCGCGGCCGGGCCCGAGGAGCGGATCTTCGGCTGCGGCGAGCACTTCACCAAGCTCGATCTCCGCGGCGAGCTCGTGCGGATCTGGGTCGAGGAGCACGTGGGCACCCTCGAGGCGATACGGAAGGTCCTCCTCCTCGCCCTCGGAATAAGGCCGAGGACCAGGGCCTTCCGCCGCTACGCGACCTACTTTCCCCAGCCGAGCTTCGTCTCCTCGGCCGGCTACTTCTGCCACGTCGACTGCGGCTCCTACGGGAGCCTCGACTTCCGCCGGCCGGATCGGCACGGTATACGATTCTCGAGCCTCCCGGAGCGGATCCTCCTCGGCCGCGGCCCCGGCTATCCGGAGCTCGTCGGCAGGCTCAGCTCCCTCCTCGGCCGCCAGGGCCCCCTGCCTTCCTGGGCCTACGGGGGCATGATCCTCGGCATCCAGGGCGGGACCGCGGCCTGCGAGGCCAAGGCCCGCGCCCTCGAGGAGGCCGGGGCCGCCGTCTGCGGCATCTGGGCCCAGGACTGGCAGGGCGAGCGGCTGACCTACTTCGGCAAGCAGCTGCGCTGGGACTGGCGCTGGGACCAGGGGCTCTACCCGGGCCTCCCCGCGAAGATACGCGAATGGCAGGAGCGGGGCCTGGCCTTCCTCGGCTACGCCAATCCCTACCTCTGCGAGGACGGCCGGCTCTTCGCCGAGGCGGCCGAGCGGGGCTACCTCGCCCTCTCCCCCGCGGGCGGGCCCTACCTCACGAAGTCGACGAGCTTCCCCTTCGGCATCGTGGACCTGACGAACCCTGAGGCCTACGCCTGGCTCAAGGGCCTGCTCAAGGAGAACCTCCTCGGCCTCGGCCTCCGGGGCTGGATGGCCGATTTCGGCGAGTACCTCCCCGCCGACGCCATCCTCGCCGGCGGCTCAGGGGAGGAGTGGCACAACCGCTGGCCCCTCCTTTGGGCCCGCCTCAACCGCGAGGCCGTCGAGGAGGCCGGGGCCTCGGGCGAGGCCCTCTTCTTCACGCGCAGCGGCTATTCAGGCTGTACGCGTTATGCGACCTTGTTATGGAACGGCGACCAGCACGTCGACTGGAGCGATGACTACGGCCTGGGCTCGGTCGTGCGGGCCTGCCTCTCCCTGGCCATGTCCGGGGCCGGCATCGTCCACGCGGACATAGGCGGCTATACGACCCTGCCGGGCATCCGCCGCGGCAAGGAGCTCTTCCTGCGCTGGCTCGAGCTCGGCGCCTTCATGCCGGTGATGCGGAGCCACGAGGGGAACCGGCCCTGGGACAACTGGCAGTTCGACTCGGACGCGGAGACCGTCGCGGCGGTCGCCCGCCTGAGCCGGCTCCACGCCGCCCTCGCCCCCTACCTCGAGTTCGCGCAACGCGAGCATCTCGAGCGGGGGCTGCCGATGATGCGCCCCCTCTTTTTCCATTACGGCGAGGGCTTCGGCCCCGACGAGGAGCGCGCCTACCTCCTCGGCCGCGACCTCGCCGTCTACCCGGTCCTCGCGGAGGGGGCCCGGGCGCGGAGGCTGCGCCTGCCAAAGGACTCCTGGATCGGCCTCTTCGACGGCGCGGCCTACGGCGGGGGCGAGCTCGAGCTCCCGGCCCCGATCGGGCGGCCCCCGGTCTTCTACCGCGCGGTTAGCCCCTTCGCGCCCCTCTTCGCCTCCCTCGTCGAGCTCTTCGCCCGCCCCTGAGGCGCGCCGCCCCGCGCGGCGGCCTCGGCCCGGAGCCTCCCGGGCCGGTTGACGGCGGCGCTCGGTGCGCGCTAGATGGAGGCTGCCGCAAGGGGGAAGCGATGGAAGCTTGCATCTGCATCGAGATGCTCCACGAGGAGCTGCCCTACGAAGAGAGGATCGCCGCCGTCGCCTCCGCCGGCTTCGGCGCCGTCGAGTTCTGGTCCTGGAAGGACAAGGACATCCCCGCCATCGCAGCCGCGGCCCGTTCGGCCGGAGTCCGGGTGGCCAACTTCTCCGGCCACCGCGAGGGCGACCTCCTGGACCCCGCGCAGCGGGGCCTGGTCGCCGCCGACTTCGACTCGGCCATGGAGGCGCGCTCCCTCCTCGATTGCCCGAACCTGATGCTCCTCGCCCAGTCCTTGGGCGAGGGAGGCAGGGTCCTCCGTCCTCGGCCCGGGGAGGCCGGCCCCTCCGAGATCGCCGCCATGGCCGCCTGCGTCCGGGCCCTCCTCGGGCGCATACCGGCCGGGGTCGAGGTCTCGCTCTGCATCGAGGCCCTCAACACCGCCCTGGACCACCCGGGCTACGCCGTCTCGAAGCTCTCCTCCGCGGCCGCCCTCGTCTCCGAGGTCGGCGACCCGCGCTTCGGCCTCCTCCTCGACTTCTACCACCAGGCCATGATGGGCGACGACCTGCTCTCCCTCGTCGCGGGCTACGCGCGGATCGTCAAGCACGTCCACGTCGCGGACGCCCCCGGGCGCCACGAGCCGGGCACGGGCGCGATCGACTGGCATGCCGTCCTTTCGGCCCTCGGCGAGGCGGGCTACGAGGGCTACGTAGGCTTCGAGTGCTCCCCCTCCGCCTCCTCCGAGGCCGCCCTGGAGGCGATCGCCCGGCTCTGGCGCGGCCTGTAGCTACTCCGGGTACTCGATCGCGACGACGACGAGCTCGCGGCCGCCCTCGGGCAGCTTGACCAGGGCGCGGTCCCCGACCCGCTTGCCCATGAGGGCCCGGGCCACGGGCGAGGGCCAGCCGATGCGGCCTTCCTCGGGCTCGGCCTCGTCGATGCCGACGATCCGGTACGCGATCTCCGGGCCGGCCGAGCCGAAGCCCGAGGCCTCCCGCACCCGCACGGCCGCGCCGAACTTCACCCGGTCGCGGGCTCCTTCGGGGGGCCTGGCCACGACCTCGGCGAGGCCCGACATCGCGTCGAGGTAGGCGATGCGGCGGTCGATGGAGCCGGCCCGCCTTTTGGCGGCGGCCAGCTCGTCGGGATCGGGGCCGGCGCCCGCGGCCGTGAGGGCGGCCAGCGCGGCTTGGGCCCGCGGGCGCTCCTCGGCCGTGAGCTCGTGGAGCTCCCGCGCGAGCGACTCCGCTCCGGCGGGGGTCAGGTAGTTGCGGGAGCCCGGGGGCACCGGGATCTTGATCTCGGGCGCCTCGGCCTCGTTCGAGGCGGAGGAGTCCTCGTTCACGAAGGCCCGGCTCATTAGTCGGCCACCTGTGCCCTGGCCCCGCCCGTGGCGGCCAGCAGCGCCTCGAAGCTTGTGGGGACCCCCGTGGAGTCCGTCCCGGCGGCCGGGTAGACCGTTTCCCAGGCCGCGAGGCTCTCGTCGATCCAGATCGCCACGCCCGAGAGCCCGAAGGGGCAGACCCCGCCCGGGGGGAAGCCGGTGACGCGGAGGGTCTCCTCGGCGTCGGCCATGCTCGCCTTCGAGCCGACGAGGGCCTTGAGCTTGGAGGAGCTCACGCGCCGGTCCCCCGCGCAGACGACGAGGTGGTAGGAGCCGTCCCTGGCGCGGAAGAGGAGGGACTTCGCGATCTGCCCCACCTCGACCCCGATGCGCGCCGCGGCGAGGGGGGCGGTGGGGGTCGAGCCCGGCTCGAACTCGAGGGCCTCGAGGCCGGCCGCCTCGAGGGCGCGCCGCACTTTCTCCGGTATCATGAGGCAAGGGTGCCGCCCGAGGGCCGGGCCCGTCAAGCGCCGCGCCGCCGCCGGGGCGCCCCGGCGCCTTGACCGGGCCGGCCGCCCCGGGTAGCTTGGAGCAGCTTCCAGGAGGAACCATGGACAGGACGGCCCAGCCCGCCGCGAAGAGAGCCCGCCGCCGCCTCGGCGACCGCTACGACGGCCGGCGCCTGCGCTCGCTCAGCCCCTTCTACCAGATCACGCCCTACATCATGCGGACCCGCGTCGACGCCCACGACTACTACGAGGACCGCTTCGACATAGGGAGGGCGGAGGCCTGGCTCAAGTCCCTCCGGGGCCGCTCCGACCAGGAGATCGGCTTCCTCCACCTCTTCATCGCGGTGCTCGTGCGCGCGATCTCGCAGAAGCCCCGCCTGAACCGCTTCGTGGCCGGCAAGCGGATCTACGCCCGCAACGAGATCCTCATCTCCCTGGCCATCATGAAAAGGATGAGCGAGGACTCGATCGAGACCACCCTCAAGATGCGCTTCGAGCCCGAGGACACGATCTTCGACGTGGCGCGCCGCGTCAACCAGGCCGTCGCCGCCAACAAGGAGCTGGAGGCCCGCAACGAGACGGACAAGACCGCGCGAGCGTTCATGCTCTGCCCGGGCTTCCTCGTCACGGGCCTCGTCGCGGCCCTGCGCCTCCTCGACCGCTTCGGCCTCATGCCCAGGGCCGTGCACCGCGCGAGCCCCTTCCACACGAGCGCCTTCGTCACCGACTTAGGCTCCCTCGGCATCAAGCCCATCTACCACCACCTCTACGACTTCGGCACGACCTCCTTCTTCCTCGCCTTCGGCGTCAAGGAGCGCGAGCGCCACCTCGGGCCCGAGGGCCAGGTCGTCGAGCGGAAGTACATCTCCATCAAGGCCGTCAACGACGAGCGCATCTGCGACGGCTTCTACTACGCGAGCGCCTTCAAGTACATCAAAAGCCTCTTCCGCTCCCCCGAGCTCCTCGAGTCCCCCCCGCCCTCGGTGGTCGAGGACCAGGACTGAGGATCCCGAGCCGTGGCTCCCGGCTTCCTGTGGTACGACCTCGAGACCTTCGGCCTCGAGCCCCGGCACGACCGCATCGCCCAATTCGCCGCGCTTCGCACCGACGCCGACTTGGTCCCCACGGGCGAGCGGCTCCTCCTGTACTGCAAGCCCAGCCCCGACTACCTGCCCAGCCCCCAGTCCTGCCTGGTCCACGGCATCTCGCCCCAGCACGCCCTCGCCGAGGGCCTTCCCGAGTACGAGTTCGCCACGCGGATCCGCGCCGCCATGACCGTCCCCGGCACCGTCGTCGCCGGCTACAACTCCCTCAAGTTCGACGACGAGTTCATCCGCAACCTCCTGTACCGGAACCTCTACGATCCCTACGAGCGGGAGTGGCGCTCGGGCTCGAGCCGCTGGGACCTCATCGACCTTTTGCGCGCCGCCCGCGACCTCAGGCCCGAGGGCCTGGTCTGGCCCGAGGGCGAGGAGGGCCGCCCCATCTTCACCCTCGGCGCCCTGGCCAAGGCCAACGGCGTGGCCCTCGTCGCGGCCCACGACGCCATGCACGACGTCCAGGCTACCGTCGAGCTCGCCCGCCTCGTCCGCCAGCGCCAGCCCAAGCTCTACGAGTGGTACTTCACGCACCGCACGCGGGACTCCCTGCGGCCCCTCGTCGACCTCGTCTCGCGCGAGCCCCTGGTCCATACCTCGGTCGCCTACACCTCCGAGCGGGGCTGCACGACCCTGATCGCCCCCGTCGCCCTCGACCCGGAGAACCGCAACCAGCTCCTCGCCCTCGACCTCCGCTTCGACCCCTCGCCCGTGGTGGGCCTCTCGGTCGAGGAGCTCCGGGCCCGGGTCTTCACCAAGGCCGAGCTCCTGGACGCCGAGCGTATCCCCCTCTCGCGGATCCGCCTCAACCGCTGCCCCTTCCTCGCCCCCCTGTCCACCTTGAGCGAAGGCGCCGCGCGCCGCCTCGGCATCGACCTCCGGACCTGCCTCGAGCACCTCGCGGTCGTCAAGCGCGAGAGCGAGCTCCTCCAGAAGCTCGCCGCCGTCTTCGACGCCCCGAGCCCCGCCGAGGAGGCGGCCGACCCCGAGCTCATGCTCTACAGCCGCGGCTTCTTCCCCGACGGCGACCGCGACGCCTTCGACGCCCTCCACGCGGCCCTCGCGAGCCTGCCCCCGGCCGAGGCCCGCCGCCACGCCTACGCCCTCCGCTTCGAGGACGAGCGGCCCCCGACCCTGATCAGGCGCCTCTTCGCCCGCAACTGGCCCGAGACCCTGAGCCCCGCCGAGGCCAAGCGCTGGCGCGCCTTCTGCGCCGCCCGCCTCCAGATGCCCCCCCTCCCCGGCGCCGCCGACCTCGCCACCTACTCGAAGGCCGTCGCCCAGCGCCTCGAGGACCCCCTCCTCCCCGCCCGGGACAAGGGCATCCTCCTCGCCCTCCTCGACTACCGGGCCGGGCTCGAGCGGGAGGTCCTCGACTATCCGGGATGAGCGGGCCGGGACCGAGGGCGCCTAACGCGCCGGGAGCTGGCCTAGCGCGGGCCGACCGGGAAGGTGACCCGGCACTCGAAGCCCTCGCCGCGGCGGAACTCGGCCCTCCCCTCGACCTGGCGCGCGAGGTTCCGGACGAGCTGGAGCCCGAGGCTCGAGGTCGTCTCGGGGTCCACCTCCGAGGGGAGTCCCGAGCCGTCGTCGGAGACCGAGAGGAGGGCCTCGCCGGCCCCGGTCCTGCGGAGGGCCAGGACGAGGGTGCCCGCGCGGCCCCCCTGCGCGAAGGCGTACTTGAAGGCGTTGGTCAGCAGCTCGTTCGCCACGAGCCCGAGGGGGACGGCCACCTGCGCCTCGAGGGGAAGGCTCTCCGCCTCGACCCGGAGGCTCACGTTCGCGGCGGGCCCGAAGGAGAAGGCGATGCGCTCGGCGATCTTCGAGAGGTAGCGGCCGAAGTCCAGCGTGGAGAGGTCCCCGGAGCCGTAGAGCTCCTCGTGGACGAGGGCCATGGACTGGATGCGCGACTGGCACTCGTCGAAGGCCTTGAGCGCCCGCGGATCCTCGAGGGCCGAGGCCTCGAGGGAGAGGAGGGAGGCCACCGTCGTGAGGTTGTTCTTCACGCGGTGGTAGACCTCCTTGAGGAGGGCGTCCTTGGCCTCGAGGGCCGACGCGAGCCGAGCCTCGCGCTCAGCCTGGCTCGTCAGCTCGCGGAGGAGGCAGTAGGTGACCGGGCCGCCCTCGGCGGGGAGGGGGAAGGCGGCGACCCGGATGCGCCTGGTCCTCCCCTGCCGGTCGGGCATGACCAGCTCGGTCTCGGGGAGCTTCCCCTCGAGGGCGCGTTCGACATAGTCACGGAATGCGGGAGGAAAGTCCTGCCTGTTCACGATCGAGCTATTTTCCATGACGCTCCGACGCGGGGCGATGCTCGCCCGCTCTGTCCCGCTAAATCGGCCGCCCTGCGAAGCCCCGGCGCGGCCGCGATAATGCTACCCCCATCCGGGTGAGCGGTCAATAGACTTTTTGGGCCTATTGCAGATTTTTACGAGCGAGCGGGACCGTCAGGAGGCCGGCGGCCGAGAGCTCGGGGAAGCCTTCTCCCTCCCAGGCCGCGACGCCCAGCTCCCCCGCGACGGCCAGGGCGGTGAAGGCGGCGCCCTGCAGGGGCGGCTCGAGGGAGAGGGTGGCGAGGGGCGCTCCCGCCCGGGCCACCGCCAGCCTCCCCTCGCCTCGGAGGGCGATCGCCCGTCCCTCCTCGCGCCAGGCGAAGGCCGGCCTGGCCTCCCAGGCCTCGCCACCTGTGAGGTACCAGCCGTCCTCGCCCTTCGCGGAGCGCAGCCTGACCAGGAATTCCCCGGGCCCGAGTGCCGCGATGGCCGCCCTGAGCTCGGCCGCCCCCTCGCCCCGCAGGCTCGAGATCGGCCGGGGCCGCAGGGCCGCCTCGAACTCGGGCCGCCCGAGCTCGCGCAGCGCTGCGCCCGCGGCGCGGGGATCCTCCAGGGCGAAGAAGCGGAAGCGCACCCGCTCGGGCCCCTCCTCGCGGAGCTCGGCCAGCCACTGCCCGGCCGCGGGATAGAGGGCGAAGAGCTCGAAGCCCCGATCCGTGGCGAGGGCGAAGGGGTCGGGGGCGGCGAGGAGCCCCTCCCGATCCAGGTACAGGAGCCGGGCCGAGCCCGAGCCGGCGCCGCCCTCTCCCGAAGCCGCCTCCGGGCCCCCGGCGTAAGGATCGCGGTAGAAGTGGACGAGGAAACCGGTCCCCGCGCCCGCCCCCGCGCCCGCCCCGCCTCCCGGCGGCCCGCCGAGCGGCCAGGCCCCCGCCGTCGACAGCCCGGCGAAGGGCTCCGGGAAGGGGCTTTCCGCCACGCGGAAGGCCTCGCCCCCGGGCGAGCTCTCGAGCCGGGCGAGCCCCCAGCCGTTGACCGCGACGAGGACCGTCCGGCCGTCGGACGTGAGCACCGACGCGTTAGGCGCGACAGAAGCCCGGAGCGGCGCCCCCGCCGGAGGCCTCCCCGGCCCCTCGGCGAGCCCGCCCGCCGTCGCGTAGAAGAGCCGCCTTTCGGCCGCGGCGTAGGGATAGGCCGGCGCCGGGGGCGCGGAGCCCGCCGCCCCGCCCCGATCGGCCCGCGCGCAGCTCCCCGCCGCCATCGCCGCGGCCAGGCACAGGGTCCACAGGAAGGCCCCTGTGCGCGGCGAAGAGGCGAGCTGGGCCGCTTTCAGGGAGGGCGAGGGAGGGATCGCATCGCCTCTCCCCTCCCTTTTCCCTCTGCGCCTCCCCGCCTCCGCGGTCGTAGCTCTCTTCATCCCTTCCTAGTGGTTCCTCGCGCGACGGCGTGCCGCCGTCGCGGCGACGAAGCCGCGCTTCGTCGGTTGTCCGTGGGTCTCCGCGCGTCTCATCGCCGCAGAGCTCCCCTCAGTAATTCCTCGCGAAGACCGCCAGATGTTTCGCCGGCTTCCCGCAGAGGCAGCAGTTCCCGCCCACCCCCTCCTGCCGGTCCAAGGGCAGGCAGCGGATCGTCACCTTGGTCTCGGCCTTGAGCGCCGCCTCGCACGTCCCGTCCCCGCACCACCGGCCCTCGGCGAAGCCCCCCGTCGCGACGGCCGTGCCCGCCTCCTCGCCCTGGTCCTTCCCGTAGAAAGCCAGGAGCTCCTCGCGGCTCGCCACCGGCTTCGTGTTCTCGATCCGGAAGGCCTTCGCCTTCTCGTAGAGGTTCTTCTGGATCGCGGCCAGGAGCTCCACGGCCTTCGCGGGCAGCCCGGCGACCTCCAGAGGAGCCTTCTCCCCCGTGTCGCGCCGCGCCACCATGGCCTTCCCGGCCTCCATGTCGCGGGGCCCGATCTCGATGCGCAGGGGCACCCCGTTCATCTCGTGCTCCGCGAACTTCCAGCCCGGGCTCTTCGACTCGTCGCCGTCCAGGATCGCGCGCACGCCGGCCGTCTTGAGCTCCCCGAGGAGCTTCTCGCAGTAGGCCAGGACCGCGGCCTTGGTCTCCGTCTTGTAGATCGGCACGATGACCGCCTGCTCCGGGGCCAGCTCGGGAGGCAGGACCAGCCCCTTGTCGTCCGAGTGGGTCATGATCACCGCGCCGATGAGGCGCGTGGACACGCCCCAGCTCGTCGCCCAGGCGTAGTCGAGCTTCCCCTCCCGGGTCTGGAACTGCACGTCGAAGGCCTTCCCGAAGTTCTGCCCCAGGAAGTGCGAGGTCCCCGCCTGCAGCGCCTTCTTGTCCTGCATCATCGCCTCGATGCAGTAGGTCGCCACCGCGCCCGCGAACTTCTCCGACTCGCTCTTGCGCCCCGCGATCACCGGCAGGCAGAGCACCTGTTCAGCCACCTCGCGGTACACGTCGAGCATCCGCATCGTCTCCTCGACCGCGTCCTGCTCCGTCTCGTGGGCCGTGTGCCCCTCCTGCCAGAGGAACTCCGCCGTCCGCAGGAAGAGCCGCGTCCGCTTCTCCCAGCGCAGCACCGAGCACCACTGGTTGTACAAAAGCGGCAGGTCGCGGTAGGACTGGATCCAGTTCTTGTACATCGACCAGATGATCGTCT
>ERZ795054.254-NODE-254-length-82330-cov-6.309608_pt1 | contig 82330 bp, 72 predicted proteins | sample MGYA00375138_ERZ795054 | MGnify/ENA primary metagenome ERZ795054 (study PRJEB30183, sample SAMN05720215) | anaerobic digester metagenome | isolation source: active sludge of municipal wastewater-treating anaerobic digesters | place: USA | collected 2014-12-23 ... | reverse complement strand
GGTTAACAACGACGGTACCTCTCGGGAGCTACAATTTTCTTCCTTCTACCCAATACCTCTTTACCGCCTGGTGTTCGAATCCCAATAACCTGCCAGATAACAACGCTTCCAATGATACACTTAATAAAAGCAACATCTGGGTTAAACCTGTTCCAACGGCAATTCCGCAATCCCTTGTATATTCGGTATGCCTGGGGGATTCTGTGCATATACCCATAACATTCACCGGCACACAACCATGGTCCATCGGGTATATGTTCAATGGTCAGACCTATTCAAGCCAGATACAGTCACCGGTTTTTACCCTCTCCCTATACCCTCCGACGGCAACCAGCTATTCTGTTTTCTTCAATCTGGTCAAGGATGCTACAGGGTGCAACGCAATCAACCTGCCCGCTGTCAATGTTCAGGTAAAGCCGGTACCTACCGTATTTCTAGGGCCGGATCAGGTGGTAAAGGCTTCCGGCTACATTCAGCTGGATGCGGGTGCCGGCTTCACTACCTACCTCTGGAGCACCGGGGCAACGACACAATCCATCAACATTCCGGCGAATACATTTGGCAGCGGACCTCACGATTTCTGGGTACGGGTTACAAATGCCGGCGGATGTGCGGCATCGGACACGGTGATGGTTGACATCATCGATGATATCGGTATAGCCCCTGCTTCAAACCAGGTTTCTGAGATCAGGATCATTCCAAACCCCTCCTCCGGTAGGCTGGAAGTGATATTGCCGGATGCCTTGCACCAACAGGCACAAATTACACTAATAAACCGGGATGGGAAAGAGGTATATGCTGAAACAAGGAGCCTGCATAATACAGACCACACGATTAACCTTGACTTCAGGCATTTTAGCAATGGGGTGTATCTGATCAGGATTGTCACCATACGGGGAGAATACAAGGCCAGCATTTTAATTCTAAATCATTAATTATTAATTCCTTGTAGGCCCAATGCGCGTTTTTCAGGCCGACTGACACCAGTGGTATTTTTTTCTGACGAGAGAAGGTTTTGGTAAATATGGGATTATCTTTAGGCGATTTTTCAAAAAAAGATCATCCTATGAAAATCAAAATTCTTGTACTTACAATGATTCTGATCATTTCAGGATACCGTAGTTCCGGACAGTATTCCACCCTCCGCATTCAGGATTTCGACACCCTGCAGACACCGGCCTGGCCCTTTACCCTCACGTCAGGAACCCTTGAATTTGCCAATGGGAACAGCCCTTCCAATGCTTTACCTGCCAATTCCCCCTATGGGATCAACGGTTCATGGGCCTGGAAGCAGGAAGGACAATCCGGGGGTGTGGTGTTAACCTTTGACAATGTGAATATTGCAGGTTACGACACCGTGTATATCACCTTCAGGGTGGCTGCCTTCGCCAATACCGGATCGAACGGCGTGGATGAGCTGGATCATGTAACTACCGCAGTGAGCATCAACAACGGCGTGAACTGGTACGATCAGGTAAAGATCAACGGTGCGTCGGGAGGCAACAGCAGCTGGGCCTACACCGGAACCGGCATTGCGAGCAGGGTATTTTCCACCTCGGCAGTAACCGTGTTCGCTCCCGCTGCCAGTGGGTTTGATCCGGCAGGTTATAGTACTGTGCTGATAAAAGTTCCCAATACTACCAATCAGGTGAGATTAAAAATCACCTCCCGATCCAGCGTAAATACCGAGCGCTACTGCATTGACAATGTGGAGATAAAAGTGGCCAACAGCAAATGTGATGCAGGCATCACCAGATTTGTTTCGCCGCAATCGAGTGGCTGCAGTGGCAATCAGCCTGTGGTAGCAATGCTGAAAAACTTTGGTCCGGGATTTCTCAACAATACGACTATGAAATGGAGCCATAACAACGTTTCGCAAACAGATTACCTCTGGAACGGGAACCTCCCTCCGGGTGACTCGGTAAATGTAACCATCGGCATATTCAGTTTCTCCGGCGGCACAAACAACCATCTGAAAGCCTGGGTGCATATGCCCAACAACCAGCCCGACACTATGAATCTGAATGATACTGCATGGAACAACAACATTCAGATAAACCCCTCTCCCACCATTACGCCTGCCCAAAGCACCCTCAACGGCTGTCAGGGTGACACCATCCTGATCAGTGGCACTTTAACCGGTACTCCTCCGTTTACAGTTGTCCTTTCGGATGGTTCAGGCAACTCGACATACACTATTCCCTCCGGTAATCTTTTCAACCAGCCATTTACCCCGGCAACAAGCAAGACGTATACATTTGTGCAAATCGGAGATGGAACAGGTTGCACATCGAACCCTTCTGTTACCGTACAGGTGAATATTTCCCAGGCCCCGCCGGCAGTGATAACACCTTCCGGGAGCACAGCGATCTGCACCGGAGATTCAACCATCCTTTTGGCAAGCATCGGATTGAATTTCAGCTATCTATGGTATAAAAACGGGGTTCAGATTCCAGGAGCCGTGAATTACTTCTATACCGTAAAATCCGGTGGTGCCTATACTGTGAAGGTCACAAACCCCGGTGGTTGCAGCGCCCTTTCGGCTCCAATCACCATTTTCGTGCACCCCCTGCCGGTGGTGTTCCTTGGAAACGACACCAACATTGTACCGACTGCCTCTGTTAACCTCAATGCCGGTGCAGGTTTCACCTCTTACCTCTGGAGTACAGGTGCTCTTACCCAGGCTGTCCAGATTGACTCCTCCGGAACAGGTCTGGGCACCAAAACCGTATGGGTAGAGGTTTCTGACAACTACGGCTGCAAAGGATCCGACACGATAAAAATTCAGTTTGTTTTCAACCCGGGAACCCTTGAAGAATATGATGATACGAACATAGCTGTTTTTCCAAATCCTTCGGAAGGGCGTTTCATGATAAGCCTCCCGGATCCGGAAATCGGGATAATTTCCACAGAACTCTATTATCCCGACGGAAGAACAGCGGGTTGCCGCACTACAGAATCTCACGGGAGACTGAACGAATATCATTTCGACTGCACAACGCTCCCCGCTGGGCTATACCTGGTGTTGATCAAAACAGAATCAGGACAATTGGTTAAAAAGATCACTATCATCAGGTAGCCAGTTAAACTTCGTGGCTAAGAGAGAGTCTGAGTTATCAGCCAAATAAACAATCTGCATGAAAAAAACTGTACCTGTTCTGGTGGTTCTTTTTTTTCTGATGTTTGCACCCAACATCTCCAGGGGATCCCATATTGCCTCCCTTGACCTTTCGCTTGTAAATATCGGCGGCAACGACTATCTGGTCACCTTTGTACTGTATCGCGACTGCAGCGGGATCAGTGCTCCACAGACCGTTCCCCTGAATTTTGCCTGCACCGGAAATCCTGCTTATAGTTTTAATCTTTCCTCGGTTCCCTTGCTTCCCAACAGCGGACAGGAGGTTACCGTTGCATGCCCCGGCATGCCCACCCGGTGCAGCGGGGGTACCATCTACGGCATACAGGAATATATGTACCAGAGTCAGGTAACGCTGCCTGCGTGCAACAGCTGGGTCGTAAGTTATAGCACCTGCTGTCGCAATCCCTCCAATACAATTCAGGCTCCAATTTCCACAAGTGCCTATATCGAGGCAAGGCTCAACAACCTGGATGCTCCGGGGGCCAGCGCCCCAACCATGACAACGATTCCAACCCTGTTGTTGTGCAACGGAAAGCTGAACTGCCAGAACCCCGGTGCGGTGGATAAAGACGGGGATTCCTTATCGTTCAAACTGGTCACCCCATTCAACTCCAGCTCCACAACCTATGTTACCTACATCCCACCCTATACACCCACCCAGCCGTTGCCCTCCAATCCACCGGTTACCCTGGATCCGCTGACGGGTGAGCTGTGTGTTACTCCCAGCATGAATATAGTGGCTCCCATTGCCATCAAGGTGGAAAAATGGCGCACCATCAACGGTACGCCCACGCAGATTGGCACTACCTACCGCGACATGCAGGTGAACGTATACAACTGTACTTCTGAGATACCTGTATTATCAGGTATGGATACCACGCTCAGTGCAGGATACAATCCGGGAAACACCTTGTTCTCCAAGACGATATGTGCCGGACAGCCCTTCTCTATGGCGGTTTGGGGAAACGATGCCGACACATTTAACGCGGCAAACAGCGGAAATCCGGAAAAATTCGCCATCTTCTGGAATCAGGCCATCCAGGGAGCCGGTTTCAACGCCATACATCAGGGAACAGACTCTGCCTATGCACTATTCAACTGGACACCAACACCATTGCACATACGGCAGCAGCCATGGTGCTTTGTGGCCACCGTTCGGGATTATTCCTGCCCCTACAATCTCACACGCCATTACTCCTATTGCTTTAAAGTGGAAGGAATCGCCGTAGATGCAGGGCCGGATAAGTCAGGGTGCATTGGGGATGTGATAAACTTTCAGGCCACCACCCCTACCGCTGGAGTGGTTTATCAGTGGGCTGTAGATGGGGTGCCGGCAGGGCCATATCAGGCCTCAAATGTCTTTGCCCTCAACACCCAGGGAATGACAACGGGCAGCCATACCATCAGCGTTACGGTGAACAATGCTGCCATGAACCTTGCATGTCCCGGTGTGGATCTGGTAGTCCTGAGCCTCCATCCGGTACCACAACCTTACCTTGGACCCGATACCGCTATTCTGCCAGGCAACACCATCCTGCTGGATGCCGGAACCGGCTATACCAATTACCTTTGGTCAAACGGGCAAACCACTCAAACGGTTGCCATCGATTCTACTGCAACCGGCATGGGGATAAAAACCGTTTGGGTGCTGGTGGCCGATCTCAATGGTTGCTCAGGCTCAGACACCATCCTGATCCATTTCACCCAGAATCCCGGGATGGAAGAGTGGAAGAAATCTATCACAGTTCAGGTTTCACCTAACCCCGCCGGTGCCTATGCCTTGCTTAGCCTGCAGGGCAATCAGACCAGTGCGGAACAGGTGGAAATCATTTCGGTTGACGGAAAGTCAATCGTTCAGCAGCAGGATGCAAAAACAGAGATCCAGCCTGTAATCAGACTGGATCTCAGAGATTTACCCGATGGTATCTATCTGGTCAGGGTTACCCTGCAGGATGGATCAGTTGGTACTACCCGTCTGATCATCAGCAGATAGAACGATCCGGTCAGTGCTTGCTGAGGTAATCAGCAACCCCGTCTGCATCGGCTTTCATGGCGTCGTCGCCCTGGTGCCAGTCGGCCGGGCAAACTTCACCATGCTCCTCGAAGTGCTGCAGGGCATCCACCATGCGCAGCACTTCATCCACACTGCGACCCAGCGGCAGGTCATTGACAACCTGATGCCTTACAATCCCATCCTTATCGATCAGGAATAAACCCCGGTATGCCACCGGAGCTCCCTTGAATTCGCTAACTCCATCATCGTTGTAGCCATATTCTCCAGCCAGCACATCATAATTTTCGGAGATGGTTTTCGACAGGTCGGACACAATCGGGAACTTCACCCCCTTGATGCCGCCCTGGTTCAGTTCGGTATTCAGCCATGCCCAGTGCGAAAACTTGGAATCGACTGAACAACCCACCACCGCTACATTCCGTTTTTCAAACTCGTGAATCTTCTTCTGGAAGGCCAGAATCTCCGTCGGACATACAAAGGTGAAATCCAGCGGATAAAAGAAGAATACCACATGCTGTTTTCCAAGATACTGATCAAGGAAAAGTTCTCCACAAACTCCCCTCCGTTTACAACAGCCTCAGCCTTAAATGCCGGGGCCTTTTTTCCTACCAATACTGACATAATGTTTAGTTGTTTAGTTGTTTATTCGTTTAGTTGTTTATTGGTTTAAAGTCTGATACCTCAATAAAAAGTAACAGTTTTGGCCAAAAAATGTTTGCCTGAGTATGAAGTAAACTAGCGATGCAGGAGCAGTCTTTTAGGATTTGCAGGATTTACAGGATTTACAGGATTTACAGGATTTACAGGATGATTTCTCTGAAACCTGATCTGCGGAAATTCCATCTAACTAAATTTCAAATGCCTCATCATCAATCAATTTCATGAATGCTAACACTCACTTTTGTCCTCAAATTGTCACTCACCTCACCCCCAACCCCTCTCCTAAAGGAGAGGGGAGTAACACCCTGAATCACAATAATTTCCCCTTCTCCTTGAGGAGAAGGGGACAGGGGATGAGGTGCCTTGTGAAGTCATACAACAGTTAGCCAATTTGTTTTATCCAATTTACTTGGGTATTGGAATCAGCGAGATCAGCGGGTTAAAAAAATTCTCTTTGTAACCTCTGCGTAAAAAGAAAATCCATGAAATCAGAAAAATATCCGTGAAATCTGTGGGAAACAAAACCAAGGCAAGGCAAGGCAATTTCTCGGATGCAAAGTGCATTACAGGAAATTCTCATTCAGGAACTTCTGGAACAATTCACGGTACCCTTCACTCACAGGGATGGCAGCTTTGCCGAATATGATCTGGGACCGTTCCACCAGGTCCACATGCTGAAGGTTTACAATAAAAGAGCGGTGCACCCGCATGAAAGTGGCAGCCGGAAGCCTGGATTCAAGTGCTTTCAGGGTACTGAGCGACAATACCGGTTTTGATTCATGCTTCAGGTAAATCTTCACATAATCCTTCAAACCTTCAACGTACAGTATATCATCAAACCTGATCCGCCGGATCTTGTATTCTGATTTAATAAACAGGAACTGCCTGTCGGCCGAAATATTTACCGATCTACTTTCCAGCTCTCTGATTTTCAACGCCTTATTGGCTGCTTTCAAAAACTCTTCGTAGCTGAAGGGCTTCAGCAGATAATCCACGGCATCGAGCCTGAAACCTTCCACAGCGTAGCGGTCTGAAGCCGTGGTAAAAATACACTTCACCTCTGCAGCCAGATGCCGGGCGAATTCGGTACCGCTCTGATCGGGCATCATCACATCCAGAAAAATCAGGTCAACCGGTTCATGCTGTAAAAATTCCGCTGCGCTGAGGGGATTGTCGAAACTCCCTTTCCATTCGAGGAACGGGGTTTTCCGGATATACCCCGTAATGAGCTCAAGGGCAAGGGGTTCATCGTCGATAGCAATGGCAATCATATCGGGTGGTATTCGCTCAGATCAAGCATCAAAGTTACATTCCAGATCCCGTTTTCAGGTCCGGCTGAGAGCATAAATCTGCCGGGCAGCTCAAGCTGGAGCCTTTTACGTACATTTTCGAGACCGATCCCTTTTCTCTGAGCGCCATCTTCAGGCGCGGGCTCACCCGGATGAACACTGTTACGGCAAGAGAAACGGAGCTGTTTCTGATTGATTACCAGCAACGTTTCCACAAATGAAGGTCTTCTGTTGCTGATCCCATGCTTGAAGGCATTTTCCACGAAAGGCAGAAAAAGCAATGGTGGCACAGCGATGTGGGTGGTTTCATCAGGAAATGACCAGTTTACCTTCACCTTCTGCGGGATTCTCAGGCGCATCAGCTGGATATACTGGTTCAAAAAGTCGATCTCGTCAGAGAGCTGCACATAAGGTCTGTCGGTTTCATATAGCAGGTACCGCATCATTTTCGAAAGCATCAGAATGGTCTCCCGTGCATCATCAGGACGGGTTTCAGTAAGTGCATAGATGCTGTTGAGTGTATTAAAGAAGAAATGGGGGCTCACCTGATTCCTCAGGTACAACAGCTCTGATCTGATAAGTTCCTTTTCTGCATCTTTCCGTTTCTGCTCCTCTTGCCTTATTTTCCGGGTGTACCTCAACCCCAAACCCAACAATGAAACCATCAGGCCTGCCAGCACAAAGTTATAGTCGCCAAGGGCTTTGGGGGGTTTCGGCTTACTGCGGAAAAGGTCACGCATCAGGGGTGGTCGTCCCGGAGCGGCATAAGGCCCTTCGGTGAAAGGAGCTTCCGACCAGATCCTGTTTCTTTCCCCTTCCGGGTGCATCATCATCTCCATCCCCTCCCTGAAAAACACTGCAGCGATCAACAGTGTAACGACAGAGGCAACCAGATAACACCACCGTGTCCTGCGTTGAAAAAACCAACGGGCATACACAAGGTAGTTCAGGTAAAACAAGGCTGCATACAGAACCATGTGCAGCAGGATGTTTATCATGAATCCTCTGCCGGGACCGTATGAAATATACAGAAGGTACGCCGGAAACAGCGTGGCAACAGCCCAGACCACCAGGTGGATGCTTATGTTTCTGAGCTTTCTGTGTTTTTGCATGAGGGATATGCTGAAGGAGTATAGTGCCTGATGTGCGTGGTTTTTACCAGCGGGGAGCAAACGAATAGCCCACAAAACCCACATAATCAATTCCTGGTTCCGGTACATTCAACTCCTGCTGCCACATGAAACCCAGTTCGAATGCATGCACCTTACTGAGCCTGTATTCAAATCCGGCCCGACATCTGACCTTATCGGGATACGGCATCAGGCTGAAGGCGAGGGGGTAATAGATTTCACCGGCCAGAAAAGGGCGGATGGCGGAGGTGAATTTCCATTTTAATTCGGCTCCCGCTCTGAGGTAGTGATCGGCAGCAGGCTTGAGGTCATCCCAAAGCCAACCCTCCGATTGCTGCATGTAATGCAACCGGCCGGTAATGTCAACCCTGCTCATTTTGTAGCGGTATCGCACATCAGCATAGGCGCGGTTCCTGAATTCAAAGGTGCGGTCAAGCTGTTGGTTCAGGGTCATACGCATTCCACATCCGACCCGCCAGCGCTCTCCCAGCGACCTTTGCAAACCGGCTTCTGCAATGAAAGCCCCTGCCTCAGTCAGATTTTCATGCAACCGCAGCTCCGCCACAGCCTCAGCCGTCCAGAAAGGGTTAAGCCGGAACTCCCCTTCCGCCTCTGCCCAGAGCCCCGCATCACGGATTTGTGCAGGCAGCCTATCGGAAAAACATACTGCCGCTATGGCACACAGGATGAGTAATTTAGTTTTCAAGGGGTCTTTCCGTTTTTCGGAGTGTAGATACCCCCCGGGGTTTCACGGTAAAATACGGTGATCCTTACCGAATCACGGAGGAAATTTACCCGGTCAATCCTGAAACGGGTAACCTCCAGACCGGTTCGCTGCCTGAGATCCTGTAGTAATAAGGTATGATTCTCGGGGCGGATGAGCTCTGTATTGTCGTACTGGATCGTTTTTGAACCTTCAGGATGGAAAATCAGGTTGGAATCAAGCACAAACGTCACAACAATCACAAAGAAATTCATAAATGCCAGCACCCCGTATTTCAGGTGCACGGCGTTGATCAGTCCGAGTGCAATGAAAATGAACAGATACGTCATGTCTTTCATGGAAATACTTCTGGTGCGGTACCTGAGCATCGAAAAAACGGCAAACAAACCGAAGGCCGCTCCCATCGAGATCTTTACTTCATTCAGCACATACGTCAGAATGAAAATCACCACATTGAACAGTACAAAGGTGAATATCTGCCCCGTGTTTCGGTTGCCCGGATAATAGACCAGCAGTATGAGGATCAGCACTGCCAGCATATTGATCCCCATGCTGATAAAAAAATGGAGGTTGATGTTCACATCGTCTTCCAGCTTCACCTTCTTCTTGTCTTTGACCTTGTCCTTGTCCTTCGTCAGATCATCTGCCTGATCATCTGTGGTTAAATCGTCCAGTAACTCCGATGCCATGGAGGAGCCTCCGGAGTCCTGCGCCAATGCCAGTGAGGCCGGCGCCAGGGTGACCAAAGTGGCTATGATGGCCGTGTAAAAAATCAGTTTTCTGATAATGCCCATAATCTGGTGGGTTTTTGATGAATGATTCGTTCGATCCTGCGGTTCCGGGGTATGAAGTTGTTTTTCTTCTGCTCAGGATACATCAGGTTTACGCCATAACAATACTTGCTGAATTTCAGCGGATGAATATGCAGGCGATGAAGTGCAGATACCATCAGGGAGATGCCGCTCCGCTCCTGCTTCACTTCTGCAATGCAAACAGGTAACTCCCTTATTCCATTTTCGGGGGAAATATAGGTAAGACCGGCGTCGATGGTGATCCTTTCCGAACCTGTTTTTGATACCAGTGTAATCCTGTGGTACCAGATCTTCACTACCGGACGGAATTCTTCGGTGGACTTCAGCGGGACCCCGCTGATATCCGTAAAATGCGAAGCCGATAAGGCATCAGGGGCTTCCAGCAAACATGGTATCCGCTCCTTGATGGTTCTTCTGTGATTGTTCTTCCGCTTGAATTCGTAGTAAGCGGTGCTGGTATCCCTGTAACTCCGTATCCTGATCTTAAACCGGTTTGCCCGACCGAAGTGATGCTGATAGTACAAACTGAAGTGTTCATCATCAAAATAGATGGTCTCATACTCCATCACCCGCCTGCCTGCGATCTCCAGCACATCATACCCTTCCCCTGCACCTGTGAGCACTTCCCTGAGCAACGATTCGTGAAACACGTACTTCTGCTCAACCCTGTCCTGGAGTTTCACCCTGTCCGCCTCCTTCAGCGATACAGGAGCGAACCTGTTCAATATGTCTGTATGTGCCTTCAAAAAATTGATTATCAAAAATATTCGTAGGTATATTTCTGTAGCTTAGTCGTCTCTCCTTTTTCGTTCGTGGTAACCTTCTGTACCGGGTGCTGCCGGGCATCGAAGGTTATCACAACTTTTTTCTTCAGCTTCCCTTTGCCATCAAAAACCTCTTCCTGAAATTTCTTCCCCTGGTTATTATAGGAATACCTGGTCCTGGTTTTTATCTCCCCCGCCCGGTTGTAATCACACTCCTCTGTTTTCTGCTTAAAGGAATTGTACTTGTACGTTTTCCTGTCATAGGAATCACCGGCCGGCTGGGATTTTTTCATCTCGTACCGTATCACCTCCACCCTGTTGCCAAATTTGTCATAGGCAATATTCTCCTTTTCTGAGATAGTGCCATCCTTTTTATAATTGATGTATGAAAGACGGTTTCCGTGCCGGTCAAACTCCTCATATTCATCCTTATACGTAATATTTTTACCGTTATCCTCCTCCGTAACCCATTCCGTAACCGATTTCAGTTTACCCGAAGGTGCATTTTCTCCCGGAACATCTGCCCCCAGCATGGGGATCAGGACGATTGCCACCCACCAAAGCATTTTTTTTCTCATACCCGTAATAATATGACTATATGATATTTATCAATTACTTTCAAAGATTACGATCTCTGGAACTTCCACCTGCTGCTTAGTGTCTGTAATCTCCACCTCCCTGATCACCGGTATCTTAGCCTGGGTCTGGAGGGTCGAATCTTTTGAATAGGCATATACCATGTATTTTCCGGGCCTGAGCCATGGAAATTCGAACCATCCGTCGTAGGTGGTGCGCACCCGGTCGCCCACAGATTTTTCATCACCATAGATTATAAACACATCCTCATCCTGTGCATAATACGTCTCTTCAAGTATATTGAATGAACTGTTGTAATGCTTCACCAGAACCCTTCCGCGGATGGTGGCAAGCCCCCCCTCCCCCTCAGGTTTTTCGCAGCCTGGTACGATTGTAAGTGTGGCCAGTATAAGAACAATTGCCGTTAAGTTCCTGTATTTCATGGTTTTTTGATTTTTATATTGATGTGCCGTTTATTGTACGATGAGTTTTTGTTGAAATTTTGTTCCTGTATAGGTCACGGATACAAGATAGGTACCTGCGTCCAGATGATCCAGGGGCAATTCTGCCAGTACGGTTTTGCCGATGCCATAATCGTTGCTCCGGATCATAAAAATATTTCTGCCGGTCAGGTCATGGATTTCCAGGGTGTAGGCTCCGCCATGCCCTGTCCACACCGCCACAGAATTGCCGGAAGCAGGGTTGGGGTATAGTCCCAGAGCAGTGGTATGGGTAATTCCGGTTTCGTTTCTTTTAGCAGGAGTGGCTTCCATAAGTGCAAAAGGGCCGTAGCCGTTCGGATACCTCCCCCATGTGAAATCGCCCGCCATCGCCGGAACCCGTGTGGAATCAACCACTTTACTCAGCAGCTTGTCAGAAAGCCCCATCCAGCCGGCCTGCACACCGTCGAGATAGGGAAACCTGACCTGAGGAGCGGTGGAGCCACCTGCCTTGACAACACCATAACCGCCCGGCGGAATCAGTCTCCGGCCCAGGGACAGGCCTCCGGCGCCGGTAATGTCATCGGAAAGATAGAGATTTTCGGTGGAGAGGGTGTCCATTGATTTGTTGAAAAGCTCAACCCAGGTGAACGCAAAAGTAGGTATTTCACCCGGCAGCATAACTGTTTCCCCCGCAATTTCATTGATCACCAGAGAATCTTTGCATGCCATCGGATAATAGACAAAGAAATCACGTTCGGCATGTTCCGGAAAGAATGTACCGGCACTGTCGTTCTGGGCATAGAAGTAATATTTTATCACATTGCCTTCCACCAGCACCCCTGCGCCATAAAGGTCGTCGCCGGAAGGGCCATCGTGATGCAGTCCGTCGTCGTACATCCGGTATTTCCTGTACATCCCGAGGTCCGACTGCCTGGCAAACAACCAGACCTCCGCATCCTCCGGGACCCTGGCACATATCCATGCGGTATCACCAATAACCGGAGGCAGCGGATCGAACAGATCGCCAAAAAACTCTGGTTCACCGGCATAACCGGGAACCGTTGCCAGATAGCCCAGCCGGGCCTCCATCAGCTCTCTGATGCCCACATATTGGACCATCCCACCTGTTCCACCAACCGTGGTATCCAGATTCAGGAGGAAATCGCTGTAACTGTAAAACTTGTTGCTGTCAGCCTGCACAAAGGAATCTATCAGGGACCTGTAGGCATCCGCCACCTGCAGATACCTTCCTCCTCCGATCCAGTCCTGCATAATCGTACGCAGATGGGCCATATACATCCTGCGCCAGGTGGAGTCTTTTAGCAATTGGGTGACCAGTGGCCTGGGGGTTATGCTGAAACTCAGGTGCTGCAACGGATCAAGGGTTTTCGTCTGTGGAATGGTTAATCCGTTGAAATGGGTGGAACCATCGGATGAGCGAAAGCTGCCGAACGACATATTCAGGTCCCAGGGGATGGTATTGAACCTTCCGCTCCGGTCCATCGCCAGATAATAATTCTGGGCATACCCCAGGTAACTGTCGAGGTTCACCAGCGCATAATTGAAGGCATGCATCCAGAGGGTCCGGTCCACGTTCAGCACACTGGTGATGCTATCCGGGTAATTATTCATTATATTGATGAACCGCATGAGTTCTTCCCACCCGTATTCCGACTGGAGCTCGTAAAACGGGGCATAGGCCAGGCTGTCGGTGTTGCTAAGAAATGCCAGGTTGGCGTTTTGTCCGAAAGGAAAAACCAGTTTCTGCGGGCTCCCTTTGATCAGGATACCCTCTTCGTTTGCGAAGTGCTTCTCCATAAATACGTCATCAACTGACTCCACATGGGAGTAAACTCCGATCAGCGTGTCATTCACCCACAGGTTCGCAAACGCAGCTTCCGGGGCAGGCAGGTAATCGCGTGCAATGCGGTACGACAATGCTTCCCGTACAAAGGAGGGGTCGTGTATCACATTGCTCAGGCGCAACTTCTTGTATCCCTGATGGTTTTTATTGCTGATGAGGTAATCCAGCTCGATATTGAACGGATTCTTGATCTCCCCCTCGTTCCAGGAGCTGAATCCCTTGAACCGGATCCCTGCACCTGTATAGTGTTTGCCGTCAATGGTCACCTCGCCGGTAATCCGGGTGGTGTCGTTGCCTGCCTTCATCAGGCTGTCGAGGGTTTGCCGCCACCCGGGCTGGGGCAACCTGATCCTGATTTCATGCACCGTGGCAGGATCATACAATGGAGTCTGTGCCCATATACCAACCGTTATCCCAAACAACAGGAGCATCAGCAGGGAAACCCTGGGGATGAATCTGATGCTGCACCGGTAGGATAACGTCGTCGGCACCTCTTATTGGATGATGAGTTTCCCGGAAGAGGTATGAGCGTTGGTCGTCAGTTCCACCAGGTAAACACCCGGCTTGAGATTGCCGGTGTACAGGGTTTGCTGCTCCGGGCCCACTTCCTGTGCCAGCATGAGTCTGCCGGCTGGGTCCGTGATCCTGCAGATGCCGCGGCTATGTCCGTCAAGCTGCAGGTACAGCTGCTCTTTTGCCGGATTCGGATAGAAAAAGGCTCCGGATACCGGCATTTCGGGTGCATCAACCGACAACTGGTTGAAACTGAACTTCGAAACGCCGCTCCCGGTAGCGATCCAGGCATCATTATTCAGGTCAATTGCGATGCAATTGACAAATACCGAAACCAGTCCGTGCGCCGGAGTATAGGTGAACACCCCGGCCGGGTTTCCGTTGCTCATCATCGATATACCTCCCTCCTGAATGTAGTCGGCAAACATACCGACCCATATTCCGTAGATACCGGCAATCCGTACATCCCGGATGTATTCGTTCAGCAAGCCATCGACATGCAACAGGGTATCAATACATTGGTTCTGCGGATTCAGTTTTGCCAGGCCAAAGTAGGTACCCACATATTTGTATCCGTTTGAATCTATGGCCAGGCATGTGATGTTGTCGTCGGGCAGGGCGTTGTTGGCTGCGTTGATGGTGGTAAAAGTGGTACCATTGTACTTCACCAGCCCTCCCATCCAGGTTCCGAAATACAGATCGGCTGTGGGGAAAATGCTTTCTGCAATGCAGCTTACCATATTGGAAGGAAGCCCGCTGGTGGTGGTATAGTTAGTGAAGGTGCCGCCACTGTATTTCGACAATCCTCCGGTGGTGCCAATCCAAACATCGCCGTTGTCGGTTCCGTAGATACAGTTTACCATGTTGTCTACCAAACCGTTGGTGGTATTGAGGTTGGTCCATGTAGTGCCATTGAATACCGAAACGCCTACATCGGTGCCTGCCCAGATATATCCGTTGGTACTTACCGAGATGCATTTGATATAATTATCTGCCAGCCCGTTGCTGGTTGTCCACACCGTCCATGTGGTGCCGGCAAGCCTGGCAACCCCGGCCTGGGTGGCAAACCATTTGTCACCGTTGAAATCTACCGTAACACCCATTACATTATCATCGGGCAGCCCGTCAGCAGTGGTGTAGTTGATAAAGGCGCTCTGCCCTGTTACACCCTGCAGAAATAAGCATGTAACTGCCAGTAAAATAATTCCTTTAAATCTTCTCATCGTGGTTCTATTTCTGGATCACGACCCGCAGCACCCAGGCATCAGGATCATCTGCATTGCGCATCAGATAAAGCCCCTCTGGGAAACCGGTAAGGTTGATGACCTGGTTCATGATTCGGCTTTGGGTTGTTCTTCCGTGTATATCGGTGATTAAAACAACAGATCCTTCCTTCCAGCCGGAAATGTGCAAAATGCCGGAGCTTGGATTCGGATATACAAATGTACGTCCGTCATCTGAAATATCCACGATTCCGGTAAGTTCAAACCAGTAAACGGCCGACATTGCACTGCATCCGTTGGCATCAGTAATCTTTACCTGGTAGTTCCCGTTCTGGGCAGGAGTATAGGTCTGTCCTGTGGCGCCTGACACAGGGGCACCGTTCAGATACCAGAGGTACTGACTGGCGGCAGTCGAACTCAGGGAGTTTCCCACCTGTGAGATCACGGGTGCTGCCGGTAAAGGGTTCACGGTAACCGGCACGTAAGCGGTTGTAGTGTAGGTTCCGCTGGTAACCGTAACCGAGTAGGTGGTACTGACAGAAGGTGTCACCACAGGATTTTGCAGGGCAGAGGTGAAACCGGTAGGCGACGACGCCCAGGAATAGGTGTAATTACTTCCTCCGGAGGCTGTTACATTCAGCTGGGCAGAGGCTCCAGTGCAAATAACGTTGGGGGTTGCGGAGACAGTGGCCGAAATACCGGTAAGGTAGGAAGCAGCATACCTGTAAGCCTTGGCAATGTTGCTGCCAGTGCTTTTTGACCATACCACGGTCTGGTTCGAGTCAATCTCATACAAATAGCCGGAATTGGGTATGCAGATGAATGTATTGCCGTTGGGCAACTGCTGCGAGCTGCCCAGATTCTGTGAAGCTGAACCCGAGTAGGTGTGCCGCCAGGTATAGGTGGATGGTGTGTACGCCGAACCCAGAGTGAGGGTATAATTGTATCCGTTGTACGGTGGCTGGATCACGTCGATGGCTGTCTTGTTGCCGGTACCCCCCTTGTTGTTAAAGGCTCCGAGGCAACCTCCCCTGGGATACCCCACGGGCACCCAGTGGGCATCATGCACCACATTGAATATCTTGGTGCCGGTAGCCCCGTAGGCTGCCGGATTACCCCACCGGTACAGAATATCACCCCCTTTGCCGGCATTGCCTCCGGTGTGTCCTGCTGCTTCTGCCGTCGTAGTGCTGTGGTCAATCACATAGATCTCGTTCAGGTTGTGCGAGCTGAAGGTAATCTGATCGAGGGTGGGGTTGTAATCCACCCCGTTCATGTGCATCCAGTCCTTCTGGATGTTGTAGTTGATATTGATAAGCTGTGGATTGTTGACAATGGAGGTCACGTAGTTGTCCTTGGTGGCATTGTAATTCTGGCACAGGTGCTCCCAAAGATGCCATTCCCATACGATGTTGCCGGTGGTGGCACCGGTGGGCTGCACCTCAATGATCTTCTCTGACCAGATAGTAGTATTGAGGGAGCAACCGGCCTGCTGCGCCTGGGTGCCGGTTTTCGACTCGTAGGCGATCATCAGCACATTGCCGTTGGGCATGGGGCAGATGTCGTGGTGCAAAACGTAGGTCGTGGATGAGTGGGTGTAGGTCCAGGTAACGTTGCCGTTGTAATCAACCTTCTGCACCGATACACTCATGGCAGCAGCTCCGTTGAATGATGAATTGTTGCCGGTAAGGGACCTTACAATGGTTCCACCCGGCTCCATATAAATGCCGTAGGCTGTCTTCTGACTTGAGGTAAAAGTCCATGTTTTAAAGATATTTCCGGACAAATCAAGCAGATACGCTTTATTAGAGTTCTGCGGTGAGTAGAGGGTATAGTCGCCCCAGGGAGCCTGGGCCTGAACCATCATTGCAAAACAACAGGCCCACAGGGCCAGAAAGGCTGAAAAATTCCCGGGTTTTAGTCGCATATTGTTGTTTCTCATAGTGTTGTGTCTTACAGGATTTAAGCGCAAGCTTATCAGTAAATCACCTGTAAAACGTTTTAGTGCGCACAAAATTAACACAAAGGTAATATCACGGGCATTATGCAGATAAATACCCGCATTTAAGGGATGGTTCAGCGGATTTTCCCGACGAAAGAACGGGATGCCTCAGGGCATCCGGATCAATCGGGCAGACAGTGTTAAGCCGCTGCTGGTAAATACTTTCACATGATAAACACCCCGGGAAAGAGCCCCAACGGGAATACTCATATCCTGAACCTCAGCCGGACTGAAGGAGGCTGCCAGCCTGCCATCGGCAGCAAAGATTTCAACCTTGCAGACCGTTGTTTCTGCAGGGACCATCTGGAGGTTTACAATGTTTCCGGCAGAAGGGTTTGGATACAGCTTAATCTGAAGGCCGGAAACAGAGCCGGAGGTATTAATTCCGATTGAGGAATCATACTCGATGATGGAGTAGATAGCGTTGGTGAGGGCGATATCATTCCATTCGCCGGCGATGCCCAGGGCGCCCGATCCACCCGGCCAGCCCCGCAGGCCTATGGCCGCTGCATCCTGATTGTTGGCGTAATCGTCAGGTTCATTTATCGTGCTGGCAGATTTTCCGCCCCAGTTCACGAAAGCACCACCCACGGCAGCACCTCCGCCGGCTCCGGCAGCACCCTGTCCGGTCCAGAAGTTTGTTCCGTTGCCGTCGTTGTTGCCATCCCACAACCAGGTGCCTTCAGTAGCCTTGTCGGTGGCTCCGATCCAGATATAGGCCACACCACCCCCATCGGGAACGGTCACAAAGGTATTGGAAATCGCTGCTCCCACGGTAATGGCATGATATACCGAATCCTGTTCCTCCTGCGAGCCGATCTGCACGAGGTATCCTCCCCTCTCCACCGCACAGTCAGCGGCATCGTTCCAGCTTTTCAGCTCCTTCACAATTTCATACTTACGCCCCTGGTAATAGAAAGTGTAGATATTCAGGGAATCAGCACAGGGTTGCGCGGTCAGCAAAAGGGCCGGTGCAAGAAATGCAACCAGCAGCATAGCGAGGGTAACGGTTCTCTTCATAGTGGTTAGAGGTTGGTTTACAGATACAAAGATAATGTATAAATGTTTAGGAAGTTTTTCGTTCTGTAGGGTCAACACATGCGTTGACCCGGCATGCGTTGACCCGGCATGGGTTGAGTTGTTACACCGGTTTTGCAGAGATATAAATCCTTTTCATCACGGTGCCGAAAAGAAGCGCATCGTACCACATGTAGTAAAAGCGCTGAGCATTGAACCATGTGATACCATCGGGATTGTCATCGTGATAATCGTACGGATCGGCAAAAATGATTACATCGTCCATGATATCTTCCTGATTCCGGATGTCGTAACCTACTACCAGTACCCAATGACCTCCCCAGTCGCTCCATTCCACAAGGGTTGGAATACCGTTTTTCAGGTTCTCCTGAAGCATTTCAAGAGATCCTTCCTGGTGCCATGTGGCCTCAAAGCCATTGTTGCTAAGCCAGTTTGCCATTTGCTCAGGGCGGGTTCCCGCAATGGTGCTCGTTCCCATTTCTGATGCAATCGTCATTTCATCTCCCTTCCTTCCGTAATATGACAACAAGGTAACGACTGCTGCAGGGCCACATGTATATTCAGTGGTTTGCAGGCAGGGAATCACGTCAAGGAAGGTAAGCCCCTTTACCGGCACTGGGGGCCTGATGCTGGTCACATAATACCGGATCCTTTCCTGAATGGCCGGTTTGTGATCGTCATCCGTTTTCTGGCATCCTGCAAAAATGATCAGGGAAATGCCCAAAATAAACCTTAGGCTGAATGGAGGAAATGATTTCATAGTTGCCGGATTGGATTTAGATACCTGTATATGTTGCTTTATATCCCGACAAATCAGCATACAACAGAACAGCCTGTATGTCCGGATACCCATTTTTCATATTCAGGGTATCAAATGTAGGAAGGTTTGCGATGCATTGTATCAACCGATGCCCAAAATTTGTCTGCAGGAAATGATCTGCCAAAATTTTTCCAACCCACAAAGTGGGTTGAATAACCTTATGCCAGTAAGACAGTCAGATCCTGACCAGGAACATCGTCCTTCGGCAACACAAGCCACGCTGGAATAAAGCACCGCAGCAGCGGCAGATAGGGATCCATCCATCGTTGGTCTTTTTATTGGATTTTTCTTTGAAACCATGGGATGAATTTAGAGACTTTCTTTCGATACTCTTCATATCTGTTTCCAAAATCCTTTAGTAATCTCTTTTCTTCCATTTTCACAACAACAGTCAACATGAAAACAATAAATGCACCTACTATTATGACAGAGGTTAATGAATTAATCATTAGTGCGAAAGCAAGATACATTAAAAAAGTTCCAAACAGCATGGGATTTCTTGTGTTCTTATAGGGTCCTGATACAACCAGATTCTCTGTTTTAGGGCTTATTTCCAAATTTCCCACTTCCAGAGGGCCACCCTTTCCAACAATGTTTTGAATAACTATTGACCAAATCCCATATATTGCTCCTGTTATCAGCAATATTATGATAATAACCCATCTGATAACCGGATTCTGGATAACCTCAATTCTAAACCATTTGTCACATAACGAAGTAATTACAAAAATAAATAAAGGTAACAGGCCTATAACCAGTAATCCACCGGCAATATATCCCAAAATCATTTTTTTATGTTTATTCATACAATTCCTGCTTTTAATTGTTATTAAATCTGAATACTTAATTCATTCGGCCAGCACTATGGTTTAAAAAATGTCCGTAATAATATTGCATTACTTAGCAGCATGTTGTCAGTTACACTTTTACAAAGGTAGTGTAAAAAATTGATGTTCAGTATGTGAGCTCAAAAAAAGCGAAGCGTAGCGGAGTTCCGGGAGCGGAGTTTGCTGCCCTCCTGCCCATAAAGTTGGTTGAATAACCATATGCTCGTGGGGCAGGCGGTCAGGCTTTCTTCTTTTGTTATTGTTGCTTCAGCATCAATTGCAAAGCCAGATCCGACGCCACCCATTCTTCAACTATTTTATCTTTGTCGAAACGGGAAACAACGATTTCGTACCATTTAACTTTTTTATGAGTTGCAGGAATTCCTTTCAGGTTGGCTTTATGGATCCCACTTAATGTTCTTTGCCAGGACAATACATTGTCAGCCTGCGATATGAGCTCAATTTTTTCAATCTTAATGTCGGGAATAGCTGTCCTTAATTGTTTGGTAAATTGCTTGATGAATTTGTGTCCTTTGTGGGTCTTATCGCCGGCATGGGCTACATAGTCCGCTGAAAAAGCTGAGTCAACTATACTGAAATTACCTTTCTCAATGAGTTGCTCGGTTATGTATTTTATCTGATGAAATTCGTCCATTGATTTTGTTTTATGTCAATTCCTTGATGCCGTCTTTTAAGCTGACCTCAGATGCAGGTTTGTCTAATAGCTTCCCTTCCGGCCTTCTGAGGATCAAATGTACGAAAGTTTGAAATAGGTTGTATAACCTTATGCCCGAAGGGCAGACAGGTACTAACCGGGGACATAACCCCACGGCAAAACGGACCATTCTTGAATGAAGCACCGTAGGTGCGGCAGATGGGGATCCGGAAATCCGATAATACCCCCCAACCCTCATTTCCCTTTAAGCGCTTTCAGGCTTGGGGATCGTATACAGGAAATAGCCAGCAACCACCAGGGTTGCGATGGCTGTCAGCATGAAGGCCGTTGTTGCACCAAACTGGAACCAGATCAGCCCGGTAAGTGAACTTGCCAGCATCGTACAGATGCTTTGCAGCCCTGAAAAGGTTCCGATGGCGGTGGCCGTGTCTTTTCTGCTGGCAATATTGCTGATCCATGCCTTCGAAATCCCTTCCGAAGCAGCCGCATACACCCCGTAGAGGAAAAACAGTCCGAAAAAGAGGTATAGGTTTGTGTTCATCGCCATTCCCGCATAAACGGCTGCAAACAGCAGCAGCCCGGTCACAAAAATGGTCTTTAAACCCACCCGGTCGGCAAGTATGCCAATGGGAAAGGCAAACAGGGCATAGATGAGGTTGTAGAAGATGTAAACACCAATCACGGTTGTATCATCGAGGCCTGCCTGTTTGGCCTGCAGCAGGAGAAAAACATCGGAACTGTTGAACAGGGTAAAGACCAATAGCCCGATCACCAGCTTCCGGTAGGCTAACGGGCTCTGCTTCCAGTACTTCAGGAAAGATAAAAATCCGGTTTTCACCTTCGGGGCATTCGCTTGCACCTTTTTCTCTCTGAGGAGAAGTGAGGATACGATTGCCAGCAACCCCGGAATCACCGCAATGACAAACAGCGTTTTATAATCCTTTGGATAAAAAGAAAGGTACACCAGTGCCAGCGCGGGGCCGATTACGGCACCCAGCGTGTCCATGGAGCGGTGAAACCCGAATACCTTCCCTTTGGTCTGCGGGGTAGCTTCGTCGGACAGGATGGCATCCCGTGCACCGGTACGGATCCCTTTGCCAAAACGGTCGAGGGTTCTGGCAGAAAAGATCCAGAGCGGAAAGGTGAACAGTGCCATCATGGGCTTCGAAATGGCACTGAGGGCATATCCGATCTGCACAAACGGAACCCGCCTTCCCGAAATATCGGACAGCTTCCCGAAATACCCCTTGCTTAATCCTGCAGTGGCTTCGGCGATGCCTTCCAGAATCCCGATCAATACAACTGAAAATCCAATGGTTTTCAGATAGATGGGCATAACCGGGTACAGCATTTCACTAGCCGTATCGGTAAACAGGCTTACCAACGACAAGACCCAGACTGCTTTTGTAATCGATCTCATTTTGTGGTTATCGGTGCCTGATCAGGTAATGGCGGTGCGGAGGGTATTTCATGGTGCAAAAATGGGGAGAAACCTATGGTTCGCAATACAAAAGGATCAGGGTTCAAAGATCAAGGTTCAAGGATCAGGGAAATGTTTCTGGTTCCTTGTTTCTGGTTCCAGATGAAGAATGCTGTTGTTTTGAAATAGTAGAAAGCCGCAAAAGGCTAAAAGCCAAACAACCCTGTTGCATTTGCCACACCAAACCTTATTATAATAATAACCTTAGTAGCCAATGGGTTCACGCACAAATCATTAACCTTATTACCTTATTGGGTTGTATAAGGTAATAAGGTTGGAGTGTCCCCGGCCGCCAACGTGCTACTAAGGTTAATGGCAGGATAAGGTTTATTCTTTGCCGGGATAGTTCATTGCTCTTCCGCCCTTACAGGGCTTACTGGTTATGTACCGGGTTTGTTCCCGGAACTACGCCTCAGGGTAATTTCCGGCGCGCCCTTCGACAAGCTCAGGGCATCGCCTGCGGCGCTTGTAATATTCAAGCGTTTGAGTGTTCAAGCGTTCAAAGATCAAGGTTGAGCCCTCCCCGAAAACCACTTTTTTTATTTTCCCGCAGATTTTGCAGATAACCGCAGATTGTATGTTGTTGTATTTCAGCATATCGCTTTCTGCGAAAATCTGCGGGATTCCGGTAAACCGGAACAAGTCCTGCGGCCATTAATTTTCGGAGTGGGGTCAAAGATCAAGGATCAAGGATTAAGGATCCAGGATCCAGGTTCCATAGATCCAGGTTCTATGTTTCTCGATTACTAGCGGTCTGCCGGAACGAAACATGGGCAGCTCCGGAGGCGATGCCCTGAGCCTGCCAAAGGGAGTGTAATATATATAGCAAAGAGGGGCATCCCCAACAAACAAAAAGCTCCGTAGGAGCGTACTCTTTGTAGCAACGCAAGTCATCCCCGGGAACCAATAAGCTCCGTAGGAGCGAAACTTCAGATCACATCCGCAAATTGGCTGGCGCCGCACCAAGCCTTATCTATTATGCACCGTTTTTTATTTTGTCCTTCCACTTTTTCAGCTCTTCAAAAAGTTCTGTTTTAGTTTCGATCATTAATTGTTCGTTTGTCTTTTCAGTTTGCCAAGGTCCGTTAGCACATGAAAGTTCGTCAATGGTGTCAAATAACCCATAAGCTGTTTCAAATCCAATACTGTCGTATACATATTGCTTGCTCTCGGAGAAAAAGTCGTAGCTGTCAATTGCATTATAACGAATTTCTCTTGTCCCAATGATTACGTCTTTTTTGCCTTCCAGAATTTCGTCAACTATAGCCATTGCATATTCAATTGCTGCTTGTCTTTTATCGGGCAGCTTAATATTCAATTCTTCAAGTGTCAGTTTGAAATAATGTTCAATTTGAAAAGGGCTTTCATTTTTGCTCAGTCCTGCCAATATGCAAAGTGATGGCGTGTCCAAACCTTCTTGAAGTCCGGTCACACCGATGTCAGGAAGTTGGTTTGTGGTCAAATTTCCCGTCACAAACTTTGCTATTTGTTGTCTGAAATTCAATGTTTGTCTGTCGTCTTAAAATGGTGCATAAAGTCAGTTTGTCTAAAAACCTCTCTTCGAGCCTTCTGAGGGTCAAATGTACGTAGGTTTGAGATGGGTTGTACAGGGAGGTGGTAATTTTGGTTCAAACATATTCAGGCTGGCAAGATAGCGGATAATGTTAACGTTCCCAGGCTTGCTGCTGCGGCGTTGTTCGCCGAAGGGCTGCCTTTCGGGTATCAAATATAGGTAGTTCTACGCCATAATCCCGGTAATTTGATTAGCCGTTGCAGAAAGCCTCTGTCAACAAAAGTGGCCTGTTCAAATAGCATCAACATTTAACCTTAATTGCCTTCCAAATCCTTCCTTAAAGATCCTCATTATTGTCGACAAGCGAATATCAGAAGCATTGTTTTCAATTCTTGATATATAGTTTTTCGTTGTGCCACACCGGACAGCAAGTTGTTCCTGGGTCAGGCCTTTCTCCTTACGAAGTTCCTGAAGCATAACTCCAAGGCGGAATGCTTCGAATCCTTCTTCAAATTTTTCGCGACCGGGAGTTCCGCGTAAACCATACTGTGCATCAAGATGATCCTGAAATGAAGTCAGGTGCTTGTTTTCAGTATTTTTCATTATTATATTGTTTTTTAATTCTTTCTGCCAATTCAATCTCTTTACGAGGTGTTTTGCTGGTCTTTTTCTGAAATCCATTCATCAAAATAATCAATCTTCCATCATCAAAGAAGCAAAAAACCCGGTAGATGGTTCTTTTAACATCCACCCTAATCTCATATATCCCTTCTGTCGAAGTTACATGATTAAAGAACTTTACCGGGATCCTGTCAACTGTTGCTATCAATTTCAATGTCCAGTTGAACTTCAGCTTAACCTCCGGACTCAGACTATCAAAGAAATCCAGATAATATCTCCTGTAATAAACAACCTCCCGAATGAATTTCTCTTCTTTCATGATGCAAAGATACCTATTTAGGTAACGTGGCGAATACGTTTGTGAAAATTTTTATCAGGCATTTGCCAACAGCTGAATCCAGCAAATAACATATCAAAATCTCAAAGAACGCTGGCAATTTGTCTCTCCTAAAAGCACCCAAAAACGTCGCAAAGTACATAGTTCAAAATCCACCGATGGGCGGGTTGCGATGCATCGAGCGCCTGTCCTGAGTGGAGTCGAAGGAAAGTCGAGATGTAGTTCAATCCCGCAAGTGCGGGACTGGGTTCCCGACAAGTCGGGACTCACTTCGTTCGCTTCGCTCGGCTTCGCACCGCTCAGAGTACTATTTTTATCAGCAGGCATTTTTACTCAGAATCCAACAAGTCATTCAAGCTCATTGTATTGCTGCCGTTTTTTTTGTAATAATTCAGCATTTCTTCAATTTTCCTTTTATCATAACTTGTAATACAATCTGATAAGACTGTAACTTTGTAGTTTTCCTTACACATATTAAATACGGTTGATTTCACACAGGCAATGGCGTCTGCTCCCGTAATGTAAAATTCGCTTATTTCATTTTTCCTGATAAAGTCTGCGAAATCCTGGCTGGTCAATGCATTGCCTTTGGATTTTTGAAAAATGTTGTTGGAAACCAAATTCATGTCAGAAACCAATTCAGACCCACGGGTATTGGGTTTGAAAGTCCTTGTGCCGTCAGATAAGTTATAATGCTTTATGTAAACGACATGAATTTCGTTTTCCACTGCCCAAACTATTGCCCGATTAACATTGTCAATGATTTCTTTGTAGTTTTTAGTAATGTCATTTTGAATGTCAATTACCACCAAAGACTTTTTCTGCATAGGATTTTCTTCTTTTTTTTATTTTACTTCCATTTTCTTTTCATTGTCCATCGCATTGCCGGTTTTCGCTTGCGACAAACGGCAGCTTGTCCAAAAACCTCCCTTACGGCCTTCTGAGGATCAAATGTACGCAATTTCAGAATGGTTTGCACCCGGAGAATATATTCTTTCAGGCTGCTATACAAATGATCCGCATGATCCATATCGATCCGTGCGCGGTTTGTCGCCCATCGTACGTCCGATAGTCACCATGCCTGCCCCGATTTATCGGGGCAGCCTTACCTATTATGGCTGGTTTTCTTATCCGACTTTCCTGTCCAACTCTGAAACAAAGCTTAAAAATACCCGGACTACCTATTTTGGTTAGTGCACTTAAATGACCCTATGTTTATAAGTGTTTATTTGTCCTGGTCGTATTTGTATTTTGCGAAGGAAGGAATAAAAATTAGTGCTAAACCCACAAGTCCAAGTACGAGAAAAATCGAAGCACCTGGCCAATGTTGAATTTTCCAAACAATACCCAGCAGTGTCAAACTGGAAAATAACGCTCCGGAAATAAATGTTAATTTTTTCATTTCAATCGAAATCAATGTTGTCCTACTCTTTTGGTTTTTCGGTTTCGCCCCGTTTTTAATGGTCTCTGGTCTCCATTGTTGTTTTGTCCATTTGGGTGGTCAGCCCTTTGTCTTTTGAATACCAATTCTAATTTAAAAGATCATTTGTTAATATTCACAAATCATAACTCTTGTCTAATTTTCCCACCATCGGGTAAATGTTTGAGTGGTATCGTTTATATAAACTAATTCACCTATTTTTGGGGTAATTATGGGCAGATTCAAGCTGTCACTTAATTCGGTAATGCGTTTTAAAGGCTCGTCCCAATCATGTGAGGATATGGAAAATTTACCCGAATGAATGGGTATGATTCTTTTTGCTTGCAACTCTTGCGCAATTTGTATGGTTTCTTCGGGGAAAGTATGTATTTTCGGCCACAAACGGTTATATTGACCATTTTCGAGAAACGCAAGGTCGAACGGACCAAACTTTTCTGCTATCTCTATAAAATGACTGCCGTAACCACCATCACAACCCAAGAAAATCATTAAATCAGGAGTTTGTAAAACATAGGAAGCCCAAAGTGTCTGGTTCCGTTTAAGTCCTCTGCCAGAAAAATGTCTTGCTGTGACCGTATGTAGCATGCTTTGGTTAGTAATAGAAATGGTTTGGTTCCAATCTTTTTCGATGATTTTATCTTTGTTAAAACCCCAGTGCTCAAAATGTGCTCCAACTCCTAATGGGCAAATAATTGTATCAACTTTATGTTGTAAAGAGGTAACGGTTTTATAATCCAGGTGGTCATAATGGTCGTGAGTAATTATCAGGTAATTAATCTGAGGAAAGTCATCGGCAGTATAAATATCTGTGCCTTTGAATGCCTTATTGATAAATGCAACGGGAGCGGCGTATTTGTTTAAAACAGGGTCGATCAGAAACCTATTGCCATTTACTTGCAGCAAATATGAAGAATGTCCGAACCAAACAAACAGGTTTTCACTTGGGTTTAGCGACAGAAGGTCAGTTTTAATTGTTGGGATTTCAACAGGGGGTTTAGTATTCCTGCCAGAAGTAAAAAGCATCTCTTTTATTGCCTCTCCAAAATTCATTGACTGGGGCGTGTGGGTTATATTCTGAAATGCCCCATCATAATAATTGGCAGATTGTTGTATTATTACCAGTTTTTCACCGGAAGGCTGTTTCCCGAATTGAGGTTGTCGTAAAACAGCAAAAGCGGTAACGGCAATCACAATTGAAATTGACAAAAGGATTATTATCATTTTTCTTATCAGTTTATTTTTCATTTTCCTATCTTAACGTTATAGTATCTTGTCAACCTTGCAGCCAACGGCAGTTTGTCTAAAAACCTCGATTCCGGGGTTATGAGGATCAAATGTAAGCATGTTTGAGATAGGTAGTATATGAGGTTGGTAATTTTTGTTTCAAAACTTCCAGGGTGGCAAAATGGCCGTTTTTAGCCCTGCAAGTGGCAAATAGACGCAAAAGATACGAACACATTATGAATAAAGCTGCTAAAAACCAGGAAAAACCCAACCTGACCAACCCACAAGGTGGGTTGGATAATAATAGCTCTGGATCGCATCCGGCTGGAATGCGCCCCAACCATCAGGCTCAAAGGGGTCAACATGCTCCGGTTTATCTACCAGTGTGCTGCCACGCAGCCGATTCCTCCCTCAAAGCATTTCTAAACGACGACAAGCACATGGCTCAACTTCCAACGATGGCGGGTTGTTGTTCAATACCGACAGGTCGGAACCCGCTTTGCCCGGCTTCGCACCGCTCGAAGTACTATTTTTAGCAGCAGGCCTTTTACTTGGATTCCAACAAGTCATTCAAGCTCATTGTATTGCTGCCGTTTTTTTTGTAATAATTCAGCATTTCTTCAATTTTCCTTTTATCATAACTTGTAATACAATCTGATAAGACTGTAACTTTGTAGTTTTCCTTACACATATTAAATACGGTTGATTTCACACAGGCAATGGCGTCTGCTCCCGTAATGTAAAATTCGCTTATTTCATTTTTCCTGATAAAGTCTGCGAAATCCTGGCTGGTCAATGCATTGCCTTTGGATTTTTGAAAAATGTTGTTGGAAACCAAATTCATGTCAGAAACCAATTCAGACCCACGGGTATTGGGTTTGAAAGTCCTTGTGCCGTCAGATAAGTTATAATGCTTTATGTAAACGACATGAATTTCGTTTTCCACTGCCCAAACTATTGCCCGATTAACATTGTCAATGATTTCTTTGTAGTTTTTAGTAATGTCATTTTGAATGTCAATTACCACCAAAGACTTTTTCTGCATAGGATTGTCTTCTTTTATATTTTTTTTCTTACTTTAATTTTCTTTTACATTGTCCATCGCATTGCCGGTTTCCCGCTTGCGGCAAACTACAATTTGTCTAAGAAGCTCCTTTTCGACCTTCTGAGGATCAAATGTACGTAATTTTGAGTTGGATTGCACAGAGGGATGTGAATTTCATGAATTGAAGGCAGAAAATCTGTCATTTCTACTATCCTTTAGATCTTATAGTTTTACAAATGGTTATGAAGGTTTTCTGACCGATTTACGGTCGCCGCCATGTGTCTAGCAGGGTTGTGAAGCAGCGTCCGCATCCACAGAGAAGAAAACTCATACATGGCAGAAAGATGGCAACTTGCTGCTGCCCGCCCGGAACAGAGCGGTTGTTTTGTGACGCCATTCCATTTCATACTTTTGTATTTGCCGCGTCAGCAATTTTTTCCTTATTCGCTTATAACTGTTTTGATAATTTTAAATTTCCCAGAGTACCCGGATCATATTTATGAATTTTTCCTACCATCGCACATTTCTCCATTAACTCACAATCAGCGCAGGTTTGATAATTTTTTGATTTTACACAACTCCTGATCTCACATTGTGAGCAATGTATCATCTTTACTCCTTCTTCCCCGCAACCAGTACATTTTATCATTTCAGCCGAAATATCCGAAACTTTATAATGTACTTTCCATTTTTCAGTTGTTTCAATAAGTAATTCAATATCATTAGTTACGGTTGCAATTCGTGCATCACAAGTTGCACAATTTAATCCACAACATGCTATTATTTTTTCCATCTAAATATCATTTTAATTGATTAAAAAGCTCTTTTGACTCGTTTAAACCAAAAACGTCAGGTGGCACACAATGTTTTGCAACTACCCGAAGGTGGCTATTTCGAAGCACTTCACTGTCAGCTTGATAGAGGCAGAAAGATTGATTTAACCACTGAACCGCCACTATGGGGTAGGTGCTGTTATAGGGTGTTTTTATTTTATGATACCCAGACATTATATTCCTTTGTTATTGTCCAAATTCCGTTTACTTTCTCAACAAATACAAACATCCCAAATCCACAAAGGCCTGAGCAATTGTTTTGAAAATAAAAAATTGCTTTTGTTCTGTCAGCATTGTAAATGATTCTAGAATATGAAATTATCCTTTCTCCAATTTCTCTGTCAATTTTTTGTCCTTTTACGACAGGCGTTAATCTCCAAAGTCCAACATTCGTAATTGAGTCAATTTCAATATTCAATTCTTTTAGTTCGTCTGAAAAAAGCCTGTTGTATAACTTTTGAGCATTAGGGTCTTCTAAGTTTAGGCTGTTATTAGGTCTATGATAAAACACAATACTGTCAATTAAGGGAACCAAGACATTTGTAAAATAGATGTTTTTAATATATTCTTCAGGTATCTCTCTCCCCTTTAAATTGAAATTGTCGTAGCCAAATTCTCTTATTGCGCCTTGCTGTGGAGTCAAAACCAGATGCACAAAAGTCGAGTTAATGATTTTATAGTCATCTACCAATAATGTCTCCGGAATAACTTTTTCAGGCACTTCGTTTGTCTTAGAAACATTGACACCACAAGACAAAGTAAGCCAAAGAAAAATCGTCAATATATATATTTGTGGTTTCATGGTGTCGTCACTTAAAATGCCCTATAACGTTGACAATATGAAACGGTTGGGTTTTCGGAGCACGTTCGTATCAACCGAGTAAAAACGCTGGCGCGGAAACTATAAGCCCGCAAACCATTGAACCCCAACTGTTTTATATTGTGTGTTGTGCAACGTATTTTATACACTGTCAGCTTGATTTTGTAGATATTTCATATACATATCAAATTCTTCATCAGACATCGTCGCTCTATGATATTCAACATCCTCTTTTTTCCTTAATTCCTCATTCTGTGGATTTTTTAAATAGTCCTCATATGCTTTAATATAATCTGGATGATTTCGAAATTGAATCTTTGTAATTGTCGACTCAGGTAGAATTGCTAAAATCAAACCGAATCCACCAATTATTGCAATCCTCGAAAAAATAAGTTTATAGTAATCACTCTTAGATTTCAAGTATTTAATCAATGCGATTATTAATATTATCAGAGTAGTTACTAAGCCAGCGATTAAATTTGTATCACCTCCAGGCCAATGTTGTAGTTTAAAAAGTATCCCTATACAAATAGCCGCCAGTCCCATACCAAGTCCGATGGCCCCAATAATCCTCAATGCTGAAACACCTTTGTATGAATCCTTTTTAAAAATCGCTCTAAGTCTAATTCCATTAAAGAATGCAAATCCAAGAGGATAATAAATACATGCTAAAATTGTCAAAGATATCACGGTTAATATGCTGCCACCCGGTATCAAGACAAGTTTTAAAAGCAAAGCAATAATTATCACTAATCCTAATATTTTCTCAAGCTTTTTCATTGTATCTCGGTCTTTTTAATATGTTGCACAACGTTTCGGGGCTTTGCAGCGGGCGGAACTTGAATATTCTCGCCGTTTCAACCCGTCCATAAAATTATTTAATTTTCCATACGTTTCAAGTTTTCCTGCACTCCGCCTGGTACAAAGCCCCTGTTAGCCATAGTGCATTCTTCGTTCATTGTTTCAGTCCGTGATTACTAATTTTTGTGTAGCAATTATTTTATTTTCTTGCATCAGTTGCATAAAATATAATCCGCTTGGTAAATTGTCACGTTGCAAAGTCAATGTCTGTCCTGAAATATTATTTATTTGTTTTACTTGTTGTCCAACCGAATTGTAAACTGTCAATGTCGCGTCTTTAAAAAAAACATCTATTTGTAAATTTGTCTTGGTTGAAAATGGGTTAGGATAACAAATTAAACTATTTTCAATATTTATTTCGTCATGCCCAACAATCAAATTACAGCCCATTTCAGAATTATAAACGGAAGCAAATAATGTACTTGAGCTGTCTTTAACACAAACAAGGTATCTATCTGTAAAGTCAATGGCATAAGAACACAACAGTTCAATCAAACCAACACTTGTTCCGATTCCCTCAATAATATATGGGTAATTATTATGGCATTGGCCAAAATTCCATCTTTTTCTATACAATCCATCTATTAAAACAGAGTCTACAGATAAAACTATCTTGTTATAGACATAAGGGTCTTGTGTAATAAATCCTTTCATTGTATCGTCAACAACTAAATTATAATCATAAAGAAGTGAATCAATATTTGTATTTGGGAATACAAAAAATGTTTTATTGGCTATGGAATCATCTCTCAATGCTCCGATATAACCCGAATTTGGAGGGCCCGGAGGATTCACAGGATTCGTGCAAGATATTGTATCAACTAGTACAAATGATCTATGTATTTTTTTATGAATGTATGAATTAATCACCGTATCTCCTGTAGAATAATATTGAAAATAATATTTAGCATAACAGGGGTATTGAAAAGAGTTATTATAATAATAATCCACCCTCCAAATAAATGAATCACGGAAAGGATGGTAAACATTTGTCTGTCCATGAACAACTGTCAAGGAAAAGAAGACGGTCAAGAAGAATAAAAGCTTTTTCATAGTACTTTGTTTTTGCATTGTGGCTAACGTTTCGCAGCTACCCGAAGGGCGGGACTTTTACCACTAAACTTTATTCGGAGAACTGAACTTTCGGCTACCACAAATGTGTCTGCGAAGCACGAAAACCCGCCTTTGGGGTATGTGCTGTTATAAGCCGTTTTCTTTGTTTTCATTTGGTTTTCAGTCATAAGTCCATTCTGTCAATGTCAAGGTTTTTGAATTTCTGTCAACCGAAATAATGAGAAAATAATAGGTGTAACACCAACTCTCCGGTTCTATTAATCTTTCATCGTCTTTGTCAAACCAATCTTTTGACAGTATGTAAAATTCATTGTATGCAATTTCTCTATAAATTTCAAAATACCTGTCGAGTAGTTTCGCAAAATCGTCTCTGTCATCGCCCCAATCTGGTTCATTTGAAAAGTCAGTAAGGATTTTTGATATTCCTTCTTTGTCTGTTTTTTTAAAATCAGAGATTTTTATCTTGTCAATATCAAATGCTCGTCTAAGAAATCCTTTGTCGGGTTCCTTTTTAATACAGTCTCTCAAACTGACATAACTGAAATGTTTTGTCCGAATGAAGGTGTCAACAATTTGGTCGTTGTCCAAATGCTTGTCAGCCGCAAAACCAAACTCTGTCAAGTTTATACCTTGATAGTTTTCGTCAATTTCGATATGTCGTTTGGTTTCGAAGGTTTTCATTGAAATGGCAATAACGGTTTTAAATGTAGTGCGTTTGGCATTTCGACGCTCCACTATTTCATTTTAATACTATGTTTATGAATTGCTACCATCTTCATTTTTAGTACTATCTGCCAAATGCACTATATTTATTGTTGGACTTTTTATGTTTTTAAAATTTTAATTCCGCATTTATTTTATGTATCAGTTTTCTTTTCTTTTCGGTTTCTCTTTCAACTTTTTCAATTGCTTTATTATTATGTTTATTAAGCCAAAATAATGGTAGAAAATTAATTAACCCGAAAATGATGGCAACAGTTTTATGGTTAATTGTTGCAGAAAAATAGTTCAACGATATGTCATTCGAATTGATGAGAATCCAAAATACAGTTAAAGCTATTATACTTCTAATAATCAATTCCCTGATAGTATTTTCTTTTTTTATCTTTTGGGGATTAGTATTATATTTCCGGCTAAAAGCATCTTCGATTGAATCAATCAACTCACTTTTGGCTCTTGTAAGTCTTTCTATTTCGTAATTCCGATCGAAAAGAATATTTCCAGCAAATATTTGAGGATCAATATTGATTCTTTCTTTCTCAGAAAATATTTCAAACAACCTATCGCTGCTTTTTTCTTTAAAGCTATCTTTCCAATTCAGATTCATTTGTGATTTAATATATTAAGTCCAACGGATGGGTATATGAAACGTTTGGCATTTCAAAGCGATTACCTATCAAACCGCTACGATGTTTATTAAATGTACTGCATTTAAAATTAGCACTTTCCGCCAAATGTTTTATATACCGTGTTGTGTTTTTGTGCTTTATTCTATCTGTCAAACCATGTGTTGGGGAGACATGCTGTTTAAGCAAATTTGGTCGTGCGGTTGATATGTGTGTTTGCTTAATGTGCATGGCTTAAGGAATGCTTTATCTCATCCAATTTTCTTTCATAATTATTATCAAGTGTTGCATACCTCCACAAAACTAAATCTACAACTTGTATCTTTTCGGATATATAATCTGAGATTAGTTTACACAAAGTATGTGGAGAATCAAAACCAATTTTATTAGAAATTCTTAGTAAATGCCTATCAGGTTTGGCAAAATCCAATCCAATATTTTTTGCAAGATGATAACAAGTTGTGTCACCAATAAATTTAAACGTTTTAAGAAACATTAATCCTTTATTTTGAATTTGAGACTTAATTTTCTCAAATCCTACAGAATAGACTTTTATTGAAGTGTCCAATATTGCACTGATTTTAAGTTTATTATTAAATATTCTTAATAGGTGCTCTTCCAAGGATTTATAATTCCTTGCAATATATTCTAGATCATTCCAGTTGCAAAGAATCGCATTAATTTTAGGGAATACTTTTGAAACAACTTTATCACTCATTCCTGAGGCTAATACAACCCAGGAATACTCTTTTAAAAATGTTTTTGCAGTTAAGTCTGAAAAACTCACTTGTTCTTGCCAATCTATTTCATCTGAAAAACCTTTTTGAATAACATAATTTTTAGCTATGAAATAGACTCTAGCCAAATTATCAATATTTTCCATCTCAGTTTTATTTTGTTTTAAATGTTTTGTCGAAAAAAAATAAAAATTTTATCACAAAATACGGTTTTCCCTTATGTTTGTCAATAAATTTACTTAACTCAACCTTTTTATAATGCTTTGCTTTAAGATTATTAAATTTCCTGTCAGGTATTTTGGGTATTGTTTCATTTATCTGATTGTAAAGTTCATCAAATAACTCTGACTTATGCGTTAAGGCAGATGAATCCTCAATTTTCAAAATTGACCTTAACTCATTTAGTAACCTAGATAATTGATTAACAGCTTGTAAATGTTGCTCGCTCTTTTTTGACCATTCTATAAGCATAAATACAACAGATAATAGAAAAATTAAGAAAGATGATATAGAAACAATATTCTTAATATTTGTAGCATCTAAACCTGTAAATGAAAGATAATCATAATCAAAGAATATAAATACATTTAATATAATGGCAGTCAATAGGAAAAATATATTACCTACAAGAGTTTTGAATTTAAAACGATGATGCAATACAGAATGCATTGATATCATCATATTGATTACTCTATATTTTCTTTCTAATTCTTCTTTCATACTATTCAAAAAGCTTAGACCAAGTTCCTGAATCTCTATTAGCATCTGCATTATTCATTCTCCTACTAATCTGAGATAATGAATCAGAAACCATCCGACGATTTGTACTACTTCGTGCACCCAAATAGTCATCAACATGTCTTGATTGACCTGTTGAATCTGAAATAGGGTTCATTACCATTTTTGAAGCTTCACTGAAAAAATGCTTTAACATAGCCTTTGTTTGGATGGGGCCTGTATAATTTTTAAAGACTTCTATAGCTAATGATTCAGTATGATAACCTGATAATTTTCGTGATTCTGGCAAAGTGGAAATTATTGATTTGGCTAATTTCACAACTGGAACAACTTTATTACCATTAGCTTTATTTATGGAAGTTAATTTTTCAGCAAATTGGCTTGGTTTTACAACATTTGACCAATAATTTGAGCCATCTGAAGCTGCAATTTTATAACCAGTGGCTGTTTTTATTGCAGGTAAGATTTGGATTTCTCTTCCATCTGAATATTTAACGGTTACTGCTAAATTTCCAGTTGATATTTTAGTATTAGGCAATCTTTGTTGTAGTCGTTCGGCAAAATAGGACAAAACCTCGTGTGGTGTTTTTTCTGAAAGTTCACCACTATTAAGTATTGCTAATGAATCAACATCACTTAAACCATCTACATATGTATGTTTATTTACAGACCCTCCAAAAACTAGGTCTATAAATCCATCAATATCGGATTCAATTGCTTTTTGTATTGTTTCTAAACGTTTGTTAATTTCCTCAACAGGTCTATTGTTAACATCGGTTAGAATATCGTTTAAATTATTATTTACTTCCGAATCATATGATTTATCAAGAGAATCTTGTTCTGCTTCTCTAATTCTGTTAGCAGATTCGCTTGGATTCGAATATGAACTAAAACTACCACCTGAACCGCCCATATTAAAGTTTTTTTATTGTGTTTTGTACTATTTCATCAATCATTTTACCAAATCCATTCCCGACAAATTTGTCAAATATACTGTAATCCTTATTTTGAGAGAAATTCAATAATATATTTTTTAATGACTCTAATTGATAAATATTATCCTTAATTGTCCTCATTCGAATTTCATTATCAGTTAAGTATACGTTTTCGATACTTTTCATAATATTGGAATTATTAATGTAGGAAGCACAACAGTTATAATAATCATACTTAAGCCAAGATAATCCATCAAAAACCTCAGCTCCCATTATAAAATAAAGAATTACAGAAAGTGGGTCTAAGGAACCAAAAACATGAATAGGTGATTTTATATTATTTTCATCCAATATCTTTCTGAGTAGAAAGATATTTTTCATTCTAGCAAAATATGAATCTCCAAGTTCCTTTTCTGTCACACCAATTATATTAAAACTTTCAAAGCTTTTTGTGTGTTTAATAACTTCATCTATATCAATAAAGGTAGATTCAACATCTATAGGCTTAATCAAAAAATCGGATAAAAATTGTGTTTTTGATTTAAAAAATTCTTTTGCATTCTCAACTTGCTTTTCAATAGGGATTTTTAATTCCACAGCATCATAACTTACAACAATTGCAGGATATAACTCAGTCCAAGAATCAATTACATCATTAAACAAATTGATATTCCATTCTTTTTTTGACCTATCATACTTTCTTGTTTCAGACAAATCAAAAATATTTGAAGTCTCATACCCTCCACTATCAATGACTGTTAATTGAGTTGGATTCAATTCCATAACATCTAGCATATGTCCGTAATATATGTCATAAGCACTTAATAATTGAGTCTCATAAATGAATTCTTTAGCAAAAAGCATGGTGTTACATAACTCTGATTTACCATCATGCATCGCAAAGCCTTTACTTGAATATGATGGGATAAGAAGTGGAGTTGAAACTTCTATACCTAATGGATGTTTTAAAATGGTAGTTTTAGGATTCATATTGTAATTTTTTAATATCCAAACATGTTAAACACTTTCCACAAGGTCTTTCTCCACCTAGTTCACAACTATATGTGAGTTCTACAGGAATATTTGTCTTAAGAAAGTAGTTGAAGATTTCTTTTTTGTTCATATTTAAGAATGGGCAGTCAAGAATTATATTTCCTCTAGTATATAAGTCTAGCATACGTTGATTTAAGTCCACAAATTTTGTGGAACAATCAGGATAATTTGTTCCAGAATGAATTCCCAATGATATTATTCCCTGAGTGAAAGGAAAGCTACTCAATGAAACAGCAAATAATAATAAATTACGACCTTGAATATATCCCTCTTTTAAATCAAGATTTATTTTTGATTTAATTTTTACAATTTCAATTCCCAAAACTTTTGACAATTTATCGACCGCAATACTTTCTTGATAAGCTGCAGGTTGACCATAATCAACAAATAATCCAATGACATTAAAATTAAGTTTCTGATAATAATAAATGCATGAAGTAGAGTCAATTCCACCACTGAAAAGAACTAGAACATTTTTATTTAATTTTTCTTTCATCGTTTGGGTTTGTGCGTTGGCTTTTATTGTTTAGTATTTAACTTGTTGCACTGTCTTTCTAAGCATGAAACACAACTCATTTATATACGTACCTCAATCACCACCACAGGTTGGTATACCTTCCCACACAAGGCATGGCTAGCCCAACTTTTTTATGAATATCCCAACCTTTTATGTCGCTCTATAAGTACGTCTATTTGTCAAGGTCATCGAAGGGGGAGCGGATTTTCTTTAGCTGTTTTGAGGATACATGGGTGTAAATCTCCGTCGTTTTGCTGCTTTTGTGCCCAAGTAACTCCTGAATGTACCTTAAATCGGTTCCGCTTTCCAGTAAATGCGTTGCATAACTGTGCCGTAACCAATGCAAGGTAACAGGTTTCCGGTTCCCAGCCAAAGATAAAGCATTCTTCAACACTTTTGCAAGTGATTCTGCAGAATATTTTTCACCCGCCTTCTGCCCCTCAAAGAGCCACACCTTCGGCCGGTACCCTTTGTAGTATTCCCTCAGCATCTCTATGATCCGTTCCGGTAACGGTGCCACCCGGTCCTTCCTCCCCTTACCCTGCCTGATGATCAGCAAACCCCGCTTTGAATCTACATCCGCAGGCTTAAGGTTCAACAGCTCACTGCGGCGTAAACCACAGGCGTAGATCAGACTCAGCATCGCTTTGTGTTTTGGGTTTGACAATGCGTCCAGAATCGCCTTTACCTCCTCTTTGCTTAGCACATTCGGTAGTTTGTGCTCGCTACGTGGGCGCTCCAGCTTCTCAATATCAATCCTTGCCCGGATGATCTCCCTATAAAATAGTTTCATGGCATTCACCGCCTGGTTCTGCATCGCGAAGCTATAGCCGTTGCCGATGATGTATTCGTGAACGTAATGCACCATATCATCATTGCAAGCCTCCGCCGCCGGTCTTGGCTGCAGAAATGCCAGAAAACCTGAAATGGCATCGGCATAGGTTTTCACCGTCGATGCACTGTAACGTTTGTGCTCCATCCAGACGCGGAAATGTTTCACATGGCTCACGTTCTCATCATTGAGTAGTTTGCGCTCAGTTCTGGCTGGCGGTTTTCCGGCATCCGGCTCTGATATTCTGCGTTGCAATGGCTTTGGCAACGGAAGCAACTCCCGGTAGTTTACCATCGCTACCGGCCTCATGGCCTCCGTAAAGGATTTGTAATCAAATCCTTTGGCATCGGTGTACCAGTATTTAGTGTCAGCGTTGTACCGGGCAATACCTAAAGTCTTCAGGTGTTCAACCAATTCACGCTGGTACCTGAAATGCATGGTAATTACGTCGCGGTGGTGCTCTGTACCCCGCCGTAAGGTAATCCATGGCAGCTTTTTCATAGAGGTTCATTTTCCGTATAGTTGATTGAAACACGGAAAAAGGAGAGGAATGAGTAATGAGTTATAAGTTATGAATTATGAGTGTTTTAACCCCGCTTTCGTGGTGATATGGTTACAGCAGAAGGCGGTAAAAAGCCAATAGCTAAAAGCCAACAGCCAAACAACCCTTCTGCGTTTGCCAAACCAAACCTTATCACAATAATAACCTTAGTAGCCAATGGGTTCACGTACAAATCATTAACCTTATTACCTTATTGGGTTGTATAAGGTAATAAGGTTGGAGTGTCCCCGGCCGCCAACGTGCTACTAAGGTTAATGGCAGGATAAGGTTTGTTATTGCCGGGGATTAAACTCTATACCCCTAAACCTCTCTACATCTAAACAAATAAACATCTAAACAATTACATCCTTCGGTTGAAAATTTGTTGATAAAATCACTTCGCACTAAACCGTTTTAGCGAAAAATTTGTATTTTTGCAGCTAAAATTTAGATTGACGGTTTGCGCGTAATCGAAAAAATCTTGTTCTCTCGTTGAATATCATTATCTTATAAAACACATATCGCATGAAAAGAGTATCGCTGGCCGATGTAGCCAATGACCTGAAAGTGTCGAAAACCCTGGTGTCGCTGGTGCTCAACCAGAAAGGCGACCAGCATGGCATCAGCAAGCAGACCCAGGCACGGGTGCTTGCCAAGGCCGAAGAGCTGAATTATTTCCCCAACCAGATGGCCCGGGGACTGCGCATGGGTAAATCGGGCACCATCGGGCTTATTGTGGCCGATATCGCCAACCCGTTCTATGCCACCATCGCCCGCAAAATAGAGGACGAAACCAACAAGGCGGGCTACAACCTCATCATCTGCAGCTCCGACGAAAAGGATGAAAAGGAGCTGCGGCTGCTGAAGATGCTGCGCGACCGGCAGGTAGACGGGCTCATCGTATCCTCCACCCTGCAACGCCCCAACGCCCTGGCCGACCTCAAAAGGCTGGGGTACCCCATCGTGCTCATCGACCGTGCCATCCCCAGGCTCGATGTGCCTGCCGTGCTGGTTGATAACTACCAGGGTGCCTTCAACCTCACGAAACATCTTATTGACCTGGGCCACAAAAGGATCGGGCACCTCTCCCTCAGCCCTGTACACATCAGCACCCTTCGTGACAGGCTCAAAGGGTACAAAGACGCCCTGAAGGCTGCAGGGATCAAACATCAGAGCTCATGGATCCTGAACATCCCGTTCGACGACGTGCGGGGCACCGTGGAGAAGGAACTGCCCGCCATGATCGGTGGCAAAAAAGGGGTCACCGCCCTCTTCACCGCCAACAACAACATCGCAGTGTCGGCGCTGGAGGTGATCCGGAACATGGGGCTGAACATCCCGCATGATATGGCTTTCTGCTCCTTCGACGACATCGACCTGTTCAGGCTGATGGATCCCCCCATCACCGCCTGTGCCCAGCCCCGCGAAGAGATCGCCATAGAATCGGTAAAGCTTCTGAAAGACCTCATTAAAAAGGTGGGCAACGGAGAGGCTGCTTCGGCCGATAACCTGGTGCTGAGCACCACCCTGCGGCTCCGCCCTTCAACCCTCAACGGAAATCAATAACCTGCAAACCACCATACTGCCATGCGAAAAATATTTCTGGTTTCAGCCCTGATCTCCCTGGCGCTCCTTACCGGATGCAAAAAGGATACGCCCTCCTTCACCAGCCAGGTGAATCCCTTCATCGGCACCGGTGGCCACGGCCACACCTTCCCGGGAGCCATCATGCCCTTCGGGATGATTCAGCTCAGTCCCGACACCCGGCTGGAGGGGTGGGACGGGTGTAGCGGATACCACTACTCCGACGACACAATCTACGGCTTCTCCCACACCCACCTGAGCGGGACGGGAGTGCCCGATTATAACGACCTGCTTGTGATGCCCACCTCCGGCGAGCCGTGCTTTGTAAACGGCGCCGGCGAAAACGCCCTTTGCAGCTACGCTTCACCCTTCGACAAAGACTCTGAGGTTGCCCGTCCGGGCTACTACGCCGTGAAGCTCAGCGGCCCCGGCGTAGGGGTCGAGCTCACCGCATCGCTGCGCAGCGGCATCCACCGCTACCAATGGGACAAAGAGGCAGCAGAACAGGGACTTATCCTCGACCTCGCCCACCGCGACCCGGTGATCCGGTCAGGGTTCCGGATGCTGAACGACACCACCCTGCTGGGGTACCGGGTGTCGGCTGCCTGGGCCAGGGAGCAGCATTTTTACTTCGCCATGCGTCTGAGCCAGCCGGTGAAGCAGGTGCGGATGAAAGACTCAGCTCAGGCTGCAGTGGTTCCGTTCGACTGGCAGGCCGACAGCCTCGGAGGGGTGTTGTGGCTGGGGTTCGGACAGATACAAGGGAGTGAACTGCTGGTGAAGGTGGGGATCTCTTCGGCCGATGCCGAAGGGGCCCTGAAAAACCTGGAGGCTGAAGTAGCCGGAAAATCCTTCGATCAGGTGAAACAGGAGGCCGATGCCGCCTGGAACAGGGAATTGGGCAAGATCGAGGTGAAAGGGGGAACCAAAGCCGAGCGCACCGCCTTTTACACCGCCCTGTACCACACCATGGTGGCGCCGAACCTGTGGTCGGACGTGGATGGCCGCTACCGTGGCATGGACGGGCAGATCCACGATGCCGGTGACTCGCCGCAGTACACCGTTTTCTCGCTGTGGGACACCTACCGGGCGCTCCACCCGCTGATGACGATCATCGACCGGAAACGGACCGGCGAATTTGTGCGCACCTTCCTGCGGCAGTTTGAGCAGGGGGGCAGGCTTCCGGTGTGGGAACTGGCTGCGAACGAAACCGAGTGCATGATCGGGTACCACAGCGTACCAGTGATCTACGATGCCTACCGCAAAGGGATCCGCGATTTCGACACGCTGCTGGCGCTCAAAGCCATGCAGCACAGCGCCAGCCTCGATCACTTCGGACTGAAATCCTACCGTGAATATGGCTACATCCCTGCAGACCTCGAATCGGAATCGGTGTCGAAGACCCTTGAATATGCCTACGACGACTGGTGTATTGCCATGATGGCGAAGGAGATGGGCAACGACTCTGTATACCAGACTTTTATTCGCAGGGCCCAATCGTACAAAAACCTGTATGATCCGAAAACCCGGTTCTTCAGGCCCAAAGTGAACAGCACGTTCGTTGAACCTTTTGAACCCAGCGAGGTGAACTTCCACCTCACGGAAGCCAACAGCTGGCAGTACAACTTTTATGTGCCCCAGGACATCGCAGGACATGCGGCACTGATGGGTGGCCGGGAAACCTACCTGAAGATGTTGGATGAGATGTTTTCAGCAGCCACTAAAACCACAGGAAGGGAGCAGGCCGACATAACCGGCCTCATCGGACAGTATGCCCACGGCAACGAGCCGAGCCATCACATGGCATACCTGTACGCCTGCCTCGGAAAGCAGCACCAGACGGCCGCCATGGTCCGCAGGATCATGTCGGAGATGTACACCGACCAGCCCGACGGCCTGTGCGGCAACGAGGACTGCGGGCAGATGTCGGCCTGGTATGTGTTGTCAGCCATGGGATTCTATCCGGTATGCCCCGGCAGCAACCAGTATGTACTTGGGTCACCGCTGTTCAGTGAGGTGAAAATCCACCTGGAGAACGGGGAGGAGTTCCTGATCCGTGCACGCCGAAATGAGCCCGATAACGTGTACATCCGCAAAGCCCATCTAAACGGAAAACCTTTCAATGGCGCCAGTATCACCCATAGTGAGATCATGGCCGGAGGAGATCTCAGGCTGCTGATGGGATCGGGCCCCAATAAAGATTTTGGCACCGATGAAAAATACCTTCCCATCACAGCCATCACAGCAAATCAGATTACGCCCGTACCCTACATCTCGAATGGGAAGCCGGTGTTTTTCGGGGAGCAGAATATCCGGCTTGCGCACTGCGATCCGTCGGCAAAGATTGCTTATCATGCCGATCCCGCCCTTGCCGCCGGAGCCGACCTCTTTTCTCCGGATGGCGCCAGAATTTCGGGCAGCACACTGATTAAAGCCTCAGCCCTGGCAACGGGAAAAACCCCATCGGCCGATATTACTGCCTGGTTCTATCAGATTCCGGAAAACCGCAGCATCAAACTCAACACGCCCTACGCTAACCAATATGCCGCCGGCGGAGATCATGCCCTGATCGACTTCCTGCGCGGCGGCACCGATTTTCGCACAGGCAGATGGCAGGGGTATCACCAGGTAAATCTCGATGTCGTGGTTACCCTGGAGCAGGAAAAACGGGTGAAGAAAATTACCGTGGGATTCCTGCAGGATCAGAACGCATGGATTTTCATGCCCGAAGAGGTGACCCTCCAGATCAGCACCGACGGAACCATCTTCCATACTCTGGGCGTGGTGAAAAATACCATCCCCGACCGGCACAAAGGGGCCATTACCCATGATTTTTCGGCATCAGGCAAAGGTCAGAAGGCGAAGTATGTGCGGGTGATTGCCAAAAACCGGGGGGTATGTCCGGCGTGGCATCCGGGTGCGGGGGAGAAGGCGTGGATCTTTGCGGATGAGATTGTGGTGGAATAGTTTTTAGCGCAATAGAACGCGCATGACGCGGATTGTTTATGATTTTACGGATTTTTTTTCATCTTTAAACAGATAAGAATGATGGGTATCCATACAATGGCCTGGAAATTAGGTTTTCTGCTGAGTTTTTTGATTTTCCAGTCAGAATCGCTGAAGGTTACTGCACAAAACAACCCGCCTGCCATCATTCCCGCACCGGTATACATGGAAACACAACCGGGGGAATTATTTACCACAGGAATTGATATTCTGGTCGAATTGCCCGCCAGAGAACAGGGTCTGAAAAGAATGATATCAGGGTTCATCCTTTCTGAAATCCCTGAAGCTGCAGTCAATTTTATCGATGAGCAGAGTGAAGGGGTGATGCGAGGACCGGGGATCTTCTTCATCACCACCCCGCCGCAGAAAGGTCAGGACGAAGGTTATGAGGGTTATGAGCTACAGATCAAGCCTGAAGGAGTATTTATCTCCTCCCCCACCTCCGCCGGGCTGTTCTACGGGTTTCAGACCCTGAAGCAGATCATTCTGCAAACGGAAAAGGAGAACCGCACCGCAGGCCTCAACCTCCCCTGTCTCACCATTAAAGACCATCCGGTATTTCTCTGGCGCGGCATGCTGCTGGATTGCAGCCGCCATTTTATGGAGAAGGAGTTTATTCTGAGGTATATCGATTTGCTTGCCCTGTACAAGATGAACCGTTTCCACTGGCACCTGACCGATGATCAGGGGTGGAGGATCCAGATCGATAAATATCCGGAACTCACCAAAGTGGGTGCCTGGCGCAAAGGCGACGATGGATTGATTTACGGGGGATTTTATACCAAAGATGACATCCGTGAGGTGGTAGCCTATGCCGCTGAGCGCCATATTGTGGTGGTTCCTGAAATAGAGATGCCGGGTCACGCCCTGGCTGCGCTGGCATCGTACCCGGGACTGAGCTGCACCGGCGGTCCGTTTGAGGTGCCCACCACCTGGGGGGTATTCAAAGACATCTACTGTGCCGGCAACGACTCGGTGTTTGTATTTCTGAAGGATGTACTGGATGAGGTAATTGAGCTATTTCCATCGCCCTGGATCCACATCGGGGGTGATGAGTCGCCAAAATACCGCTGGGAGAACTGCGACAGATGCAAAAGCCGGATGGAGGCATACCGGCTGAAAGACGGCCATGCCCTCCAAAGCTGGTTCATTGGTGAGATCACTAAGTTTCTGGCCTCCCGTAACAGAATCCTGATCGGATGGGACGAGATCACGGAAGGGGGGCTTCATCCCGGCGTGGTGGTGCAGTCGTGGCAGGGTTTTGAAGGGGCCATCCATGCAACAGAAAAGGGGTGCCAGTCGATCGTTTCCCCCACCAGCCATGCCTACTTCGACTACCCGATCTCCAAAACCACCCTCGAAAAGGTGTACAGCTTCAACCCGGTCCCGGCAAAGCTCGATCCTGCCCTCCATTACATGATCCTGGGAGGGGAATGCAACATCTGGACAGAGCGTGCATCGCAGGAAGTGATTGACCAGAAGGTGTTTCCGAGGATCCTGGCCATGGCCGAGGTCCTCTGGACGGCCCCGGAAGCTAGGGACTTCCCGGCATTCAGGAAAAGGGTGAGGAGCCAGTACCCGATGCTAACCGGGCTGGGGGTAGAGTACGGACTTGAAGAGGGGGGATTGAAAATTGTCACGGAGAAGGTGGCAGAGGGGTTGCAGATCACCATGATCCCCGAGCAGGACAACCTTACCATCCGTTACACCACCGGCAGTGATGTGTGGATCCCTTACACCGCTCCGCTACTGGTGCGCGACAGCCTTACCCTGCAGGCGGCTGCCTATATCGGGAACAACCGTGTAAGTGAAATCTATACAAGAAGATACAACCTGCATAACGGGGTTGGGCTGCCCTACCACCTCAGCCTGAAACCGGGCGGGACCTATAACAAAAATCCACAGACCACCCTCACCGATGGCATCCGCGGTACGCAGGACTTCCATGACGGACTGTGGCTTGGCTTCTGGGAGAAAAATGTGGCAGTGGATTTCAACTTTCAGGAAGAGCGTGAAATTCAGGAGATCCGGGTGGGGTGCATGCAGAGTAACCCATCCTGGATATTTCTGCCCGCAGAAATCGAAATCGTCATGAAGCCCAAAGGGCTCTTCCGGAAACCCGTAATTATGAGTGCCGTTTCTTCCCTGCCAAAGGAATCGGTATACATCCTTCATGATTTTACCTTCAGGCCAGACAAACCTGTAAAGGTTAAAAAGCTGGAAATCAGGATTGATAACCCGGGGAAATGCCCTCCCTGGCATCCCGGTGCCGGCAGCCCTACGTGGGTGTTCCTGGACGAAATCGAAATTGATAATGTTGATAATTTGCAGGGTCAACGCATGCGTTAACCCTACGAAAATTTTTCCCAAAAACAACAATATGTACACCATCGGCATTGACATCGGGGGCACCAACACCGAATTCGGGCTGGTGAGCCGCCAGGGAGAGATCCTCCGGCGCGGGCAGTTCGCCACACGGCAATATACCAATCCCCATACTTTCGCCGAGGCCCTGAAGGGGGAAATAGCCCGGCTGCTGGAGGGTATGGGCGAGATCGGGGTGGCTGGTGCGGGCATTGGCGCCCCCAACGGCAACTTTTACAAAGGCACGGTGGAATTTGCCCCCAATCTGCCGTGGCGCGGCATCATCCCGCTGGCGGATATCATTTCGGAAGCGCTGGGTGTGCCGGCCTGGCTCACCAACGATGCCAATGCGGCCGCGTTGGGCGAGATGGTGTATGGCGGAGCCAAAGGGATGAAGAACTTCATTGTGATCACCATTGGCACAGGGCTCGGGAGCGGTATCGTGGTAAACGGGGATATGCTCTACGGGCATGACGGCTTTGCCGGGGAGCTGGGGCACACCATCGTTTTTCCGGAGGAGGGGCGCCGGTGCACCTGCGGGAGGCATGGGTGCCTGGAAGCCTACGTTTCGGCCCGCGGTATCATCGAGACCTATTTCAGCCACAACCCCGGTGCAGCCGACCAGCAGGGAATCAGCACGGTGCTGATTGCCGAAAGGGCCGCCCGTGGCGAGGAGGCAGCCATCAGAACCTTCGACTATACCGGCAGGATCCTGGGGCTGAAGCTGTCGGACGCTGTTGCCTTCTCATCCCCGGAAGCCATTTTCCTGTTCGGGGGCATCACCAAAGCAGGGGCTAACCTCTTCAATCCCGTAAAAAAATGGATGGAGCACTATATGCTCGAAATTTACAAAAACAAAGTGCCCCTCCTCCCCTCTGCCTTACCCGAAAACAGCGCCGCCATCCTGGGTGCCAGCGCGCTGGCGTGGAGAATGTCGTGAAAAATAAAAACCAAATTGACCAAATGCATACATTAAAGATTTTCAAGCTGTTTCTCCTGGTCGGAGTTATAGGTTTGGTTGTTTCCATTGCCGGCTGCAGCCGCAATGATCATTTCCTCACCGGTCGGAAATACCGCCGGCAGGTGCTTTCGGATTTCAGGGAGCGGGAGAAGCTTGCCGAAAACCGCAAAGAGGAACTGTTCGGCGTGTTCACCAAAGCGCTGTCGCTACAGGAGAAGGAGGCGATGCGGTTTCTGTACGCCTATATGCCACTGGCCGATCTGGCGGAATACGACGGGGATTTCTTCCTGCGCAACGTGCAGCACAGCCTACTGACCCTCAAAGAGATGCCATGGGGGAAAAAGGTACCCGTAGATATCTTCCGGCACTTTGTACTTCCGGTCCGGGTGAACAACGAAAACCTCGATTCTTCGCGCTGGATCTTCTTTGACGAACTGAAAGACCGGGTCAAAAACCTTTCGATGACCGATGCAGCGCTGGAGGTGAACCACTGGTGCCACGAAAAGGTAACCTACAAATCCACTGACGGAAGAACCTCATCCCCCCTCAGCACGGTGAAAAATGCGTTCGGCAGGTGTGGTGAGGAGTCGGTGTTTACAGTGGCTGCCCTGCGGTCGGTGGGGATACCTGCCCGCCAGGTGTATGTGCCGCGCTGGGCGCACAGCGACGACAACCACGCCTGGGTGGAGGTGTGGGCCGATGGCAGATGGCACTACCTGGGTGCCTGTGAGCCCGAACCGGTGCTGAACCGGGGCTGGTTTACCGGTCCGGCCCGGCGCACCATGCTGGTGCACACAAGGGTTTTTGGCCGCTATGACGGTGCCGAAGAAGTGGTGAAAAGCGAACGCGACTATGCCATCATCAATTCCACCGCCATTTACGCTGAAGTCACACAACCCGTGGTTACCGTAGTCGACTCCGCCGGAAAACCGGTGAGGGATGCTAAAGTGGATTTCGGATTGTACAATTATGCCGAGTTTTACCCCATCGCCTCTCTTGTCACCGATAAACACGGGACCTGCTCCCTCACGATCGGCAAAGGGGATATCCTGCTGCATGCGTCGTATGCCGGTGAGTGCACCTGGGGTAAATACAACCTGCGTACCGATACGGCCATCACCCTGACCCTGGGCCCGTGTACACTCCCTGCAGAGCCCGACACATGGCACCTGGATGTGCCCGATGAGGTGACTGCCGAAGGGGATGCACTTCCGGAACCGGTGAAGCAGGCTCATCAGCTGCGGACCAAGTATGAAGACTCGCTGCGAAACAGCTATACTGCGACGTTTCCCGACAAAAGACAGATGGTAAAACTGGCTGGTGAACTGAAGGCCCCGGCCGACAGCATTATAAAATACCTGAGTATCAGCCAGGGAAACCACCATGAGATTACGGCATACCTCAGGGAAGCGCTGAAAACCCAACCCGGCAAGGCCTTCCCCCTGCTTTCATGCCTCACAGAAAAGGATATCCGCGATACACGGGCAGAGACCCTGCTGGCGGTACTTGCCGAACTGCCCGAGCACGAAGGATCTGATCACATCCTGCCGTACGTGTTTTCGCCAAAAGTGGATCTTGAGCTGCTTAAACCATATAAAAGGCTGCTCTGGGATTTTTTCAGGGAGGAGGGCATTTCCGGCCCAGAGAATCTATTCGGCTGGATCCGCCATCATATTGCCGTTGACACCACTCCCTATTACAGCCGCATCCTGATGACGCCATCAGGGGTGCACAGCCTGCGGGTAACCGATCCAGCCTCACGGGATATCTATTTTGTAGCCGCATGCCGCAGCACCGGGATTGCCGCCCGCCTCGACCCTGCCACCCGCATCCCGCAGGCCCTGGTGAACGGAATCTGGAAAGACTTCAGCTTTGAACGTGGAAAGGAAGACGCACAGGCGACTCCGGGGCGACTGGAATTAAAGATCCCCAAAGAGGCGGGAGATCCGGCATACTTCGTCAGGTTTACCATCTCGAAGCTGGAAGACGGAATCTTTAATACGCTTGAATATCCTGAAAACCAACCCATTTCAGCATTCACCTTCCCGCTGGAACTGCGACCCGGCTCCTATGCCCTCATCAGCAGCCTCAGACAAGCCAACGGTGATGTGGATGCCATCAGAAGCTATTTCATGATCCACCCCGACAGCCTCACGGTGCTGGATTTTCCCGTACCGATACCCCAGACCACGGTTTACGGAGTCTTCCCGGGCCCCGCCACCGGAAAACCTTTCCTGTTTCTGGCGCTGGAAGCCACCGGTGAACCTTCGCGGCACCTGCTTCAGGAGCTGCAAAACCGTATCATGGACGCAAAATCCCCGATGCCGGAGGTTTGGGTGATGTTTGCGGACCGTGAAGCAGAGAAAGGGAAAGAACTTCTGAAAAAATACAAACTCGAAGGGAAGGTTTTTTTCAGGGAGTATAATGCTGATTTGCTGAATGCTATAAGAAAACTGCAACCCGGCAAACCTTTACCCCTGCCGGTTACAGCCGGAATTAACCCGAAAAACGAGGTGGTTTTTCTGGCAGGAGGGTATCAGATCAACAGCATCAGGACTGCGGCAGAAAGTGCAGGTTTATAAAGCTTAAGGAACTCAGGGGTACACGAAAACTACAGGGCAAATCCGGCCTATCCGGTTACCTGTAATACGCTTTCAGGAACTGATGAATCGAATTTTCCACGCGGCTGAGGGTATCTGACACGTCGAATCGTTCGAACACGTCGCCGGTAATCCCTTCGAACAGTTCAATATAGCGGTCGGAGACGCTTTTTACAAAGGCAGCGGGCATCACCGGCACCTCCTGCCATTCGCGCCCCTGGAAACCATGCTCCATCAGCCATTCGCGCACAAACTCCTTGGAGAGCTGTTTCTGGGGTTCACTGGCATCCTGGCGCTGTTGATACCCTTCGAGGTAGAAATAGCGGGATGAGTCGGGAGTGTGGATCTCGTCGATGAGCACAATCTGGTCTCCCACCTTGCCAAATTCGTATTTGGTATCCACCAGGATGAGTCCGCGTTCAGCGGCCATCTCCGTGCCCCGCTGGAACAGTCTGCGGGTATAATCCTCAAGCTGCATATAATCTTCCTCTGTCACCAGGCCGAGTTTCAGAATGTCTTCGCGGGAGATGTCCTCGTCGTGCCCAACGGCAGCCTTGGTGGTGGGGGTGAGGAGCGGCTCCGGGAATCGGTCGTTCTCCTTCATGCCGTCGGGCATCGGCACTCCGCAGATGCTCCTTTTGCCGCTGCGGTACTCGCGCCAGGCGTGTCCTGAGAGATAGCCGCGGATGACCATCTCCACCTTGAAGGGTTCGGCATACTTGCCCACAGTGACCATCGGATCGGGGGTGGCAATTTTCCAGTTGGGCAAGATATCTTCCGTGGCATCCAGGAACCTGGAGGCGATGAGGTTCAGCACAGCTCCCTTGTAAGGGATGCCAACCGGAAGCACTACGTCGAATGCCGATATACGGTCGGTGGTTACCATCACCAGCAACTCATTGTTAATGGTGTACACATCGCGCACTTTGCCATGGTACACATTGGTAAGGCCCTGGAAATCAAATTGGGTGTCGGTGATTGCGTTCATTGTTGTATGTTTATTCGTTTATTCGTTTTTTGCAGGGTCAACGCATGCGTTGACCCTGCAATTTTACATGTTTTCTCCGATTCTGTCGTCGTTGGCATGGTAGGCTTTGATGATGCGGGTTACGAGTTCGTGCCGCACGATGTCGCTTTCATCGAGGTAGATGAAGTCGATCCCTTTGACATCCCTGAGGATCCGGGAGGCGTGGATGAGTCCCGACTGCTGGTTCCTGGGCAGGTCGATCTGGGTGATATCGCCGGTGATGACAAATTTCGCCGATTTCCCCATCCGGGTGAGGAACATTTTCAGCTGCAGCGGAGTGGCATTCTGGGCTTCGTCGAGGATGGCGAAGGCATGGTCGAGGGTGCGGCCGCGCATAAAGGCGAGGGGGGCTATTTCGATGGTGCCGTCTTCGAGGTAGCTCTGCAGTTTCTGATGCGGGAGCATATCGCGCAGGGCATCGTACAGGGGCTGGAGATAGGGATCGAGCTTATCTTTCAGGTCGCCCGGGAGAAATCCCAGGTTTTCACCGGCTTCCACAGCGGGCCGGGCGAGGATGATCCGCTTCACTTCGCGCTGACGCAGTGCTTTCACTGCCAGGGCCACAGCCGTGTAGGTTTTCCCGGTTCCTGCGGGGCCGATGGCAAATACCATATCGTTTTGTCCGCAGCTGGTTACCATCCTTTTCTGGTTGGGGGTGAGGGCCCTGATGACCTTCCCGCCCCGGCCGAATACCAGGGCGTCGCGGTCGGAGCCGTCGCCGTTGCCGTCCACCGGGATCACCTCCCCTTCGAGATAGCCCCGTACACGTGCCGGCTTCACCTCCCCGTACACTTCGAACTGCCGCATCATAAACGCCATCACTTTGGCAAAACGGTCCATATCCTCCTCATCACCGATCAGCTTCACAATTTCACCCCTGGCGATGATTTTCAGCTTCGGAAAGAAATTCCTGAGCAGTGTAAGATTTTCCTCCTCCTGTCCGAAGATCTCTACCGGCATCATATCCTCTATCACAATACTGCGCTCACCCATCCTGTTGATTTATTGATTATTCCATACACAAATCAGGGAGGTCAAAAATACAAAAATCTCCATTCCGGCAACCTAATTCTTGTTACATTTGATGCCTGAAAGTGAAAATACAGCTATGGCCATCATTACACTCACGTCCGACTGGGGGCATCGCGACCACTACATTGCAGCCGTAAAGGGGCGGCTCATCAGCCTGATACCCGATGCAGTGATTGTGGATATCAGTCATGATATTGAGACCTTCAATACAGGGCACGCCGCCTATGTGCTGCGCAATGCGTTCCCCTCCTTCCCTCCGGGCACCATCCACATCATCGGGGTGAATTCCATTGCCGGAGTATCCACCCCGCATACCCTCCTGAAATACCAGGGGCAGTGGTTTATCGGGGCCGACAACGGGATTTTCTCACTGCTGGGGAGCAGTCAGCCGGAAGAGATCTGGGAAATTGACATCCCTTCTGAGACCGATTACTTCACCTTCCCCTCGCGGGACACCTTCCCGAGGGTGGCTGCTGCCCTGGTGCAGGGAAAATCCCCGTCGGAACTGGGATCCCCTAAGCATGACATCCGCAGGCTCCTGCAGTTCGAACCCATCGTAACACCTACTGAGATCCGCGGTAAGATCATCCATATCGACCATTACCACAACGCCATCACCAATATCTCAGAGGAGCTCTTCAGGTCGTTTGTGAAAGGGGGCAGGTTTGAACTCACGGTGAAAGGGAGCAACGAAGCGATCACCAATATCAGCAAATCGTATGACGACGAGCCTGAAGGGGAGAAAGTGGCTATTTTCAACTCCTCCGGGTACCTCCAGATCGCCATGGTGATGGGATCGGGGTGCAGCCTGTTCGGCTATAAGACCGACGACCCGGTGATGGTGGAACGAAAGTAGAAAGGGGACAGTGCTGAGGGGACAGTAGTTTGTTATGAGTGATGAGTTATGAGTGATTTGAAGGATTATTCTGGCGACTGACGACTGTCGACTCTCGATTGACGACTATCAACTGTCCCCTGTCCCCTGTCCCCTAAAAACTTTTATCTTTGCATTCATTTTCATTTTAACCAGGAGGCAGGCATTTATGTGGACGATGTTCAGAAAAGAGGTCAGCGGGTTTCTGAGTTCGCTGATCGGGTATATCGTGATTGCCGTATTCTTGCTGATCAACGGGTTGTTTATCTGGATTTTCCCGATGGAATTCAACATCCTGCAGTATGGATACGCTACCCTTGACGGGTTGTTTGTGATTGCACCATTCGTTTTTCTTTTTCTGATTCCGGCAATCACCATGCGGTTGTTTGCGGATGAGCGGCGCAGCGGCACCATGGAGTTGCTGCTCACCAAGCCGGTGAGCGACCTGCAGATCATCCTGTCGAAATACCTGGCAGGGGTGGTACTGGTGGTGATTGCGATCCTTCCCACGCTGGTGTATGTGATTGCCGTATGGCAGCTTGGCCTCGAGCCCGGTAATCTGGACAAAGGGGGCACCCTGGGTTCATACCTCGGGCTGCTGTTTCTGTCGGCTGCCTTTGTGGCAGCAGGCATTTTCGCGTCGTCCCTCACCGACAACCAGATTGTGGCCTTCATCCTGGCGGTTTTCCTGTGCGGGTTCAGCTACATCGGATTTGAATCCATCCACAACCTCGAATTATTTGGCCGGTTCGATCTTTTCATCAAAGCGCTGGGGATCAATGCCCATTACATATCCATGAGCCGTGGTGTGATCGACACCCGGGATTTGGTGTATTTTCTGAGCTACATTGTATTCTTCCTGATGCTCACCCGGCTCACCCTGCAGCGCCGCTACTGGTAACCGCCCAAAAATCGTTGTACTGTATGAAACCCAGCCTGAAAAGTCATAAAGCCCAGCACCTCACCCAGTTTGCCCTGATCATGGGCATCATCGTGGTGGTGAATATCGTCTCTTCCCTTCTTTTTACCCGTATCGACCTCACCAGCGACAACCGGTATACCATCTCGAAAGCCACCAAGGACCTGATCCGCAACATTGATGAGCCGATGCTCTTCAAGGTGTACCTCGAAGGGGATATGCCTGCCGGCTACAAGCGTCTTCGCAATGAAGCCCGCGAGATGCTCATTGAGTTCAAGGCGTATAACCGTAATGTGGTGTTTGAGTTCATCGACCCCAACAGCCCGCCCGACAAGGGATCGCGCAAGGCGCTGCAGCAGCAGCTTTACAGCAAGGGGCTGCTCCCGAGGCAGATCTCCGATACCCGGCAGGGAAAGGTAGAGAGCCAGACCATTTTTCCGGGAGCCATCGTGTCGTACCAGGGCAGGGAGTATCCGATGGCGATCCTGAAGAACCAGCTGGGTCGTCCCGACGAAGAGATGATCAACAACTCGGTGCAGCAGCTGGAATACACCTTTGCAAGTACTGTAAAGGTGCTTACCACTGAGAAAAAGCCCACCGTGGCCTTCACCACAGGGCACGGCGAACTGTCGGAATACCAGACCTACGGAGCTGCATACGCCATGTCGTCGTTTTACGATGTGGACCGTGTGGAGCTGAACGGGAACGGCAGCGCCCTTTTTCAGCTCGATCCCAAAGATTCCATGACCCTGAAACGGCGCTACGATGCCATCATCATCGCCCGGCCCGATTCGGCATTTTCGCGCCTCGACGGCTTCCTGATTGACCAGTTCATCATGCACGGCGGCAAGGTACTCTGGTTTGTTGACCCGGTGTTCGCCAGCCTCGACTCCCTTCAGGATACCGGATCCACCCTGGGCCTGCGGATGAGCCTCGGGATCGAACAGCAGCTGTTCAATTACGGAGCCAGGCTCAACTCAAACCTGATCAAAGACCTGAACTGCATGCCACTGCCCATGAATACCCAACCGGCAGGCGCACGCCCCGAATTCCGGCCCTTCCCCTGGTACTTCTCCCCCATCCTCTCCCCGGTTTCCACCCACCCGATTGTAAAAAACCTCAACGACATCAAAACCGAGTTCATCAGCTCAATCGATACCGTGCAGGTACCCGGGATCCGCAAAACCATACTGCTCACCTCATCCCGGTACAGCAAAACCGAAAACAGCCCGGTGCCGATCCACATCAGCCTGATGCTGGAGCAGCAAAACCCCGACCTGTACAACGAGCCTTATCTTCCGGTGGCTGTATTGCTGGAAGGGGAGTTCCCCTCGTTCTGGGAATCCCTTCCGGTTCCCATGCAGCAGGTGGGGCTGAAGAAAATCGACAGGAGCCCGGTCACCTCGATGCTGGTAGTGGCTGATGGTGATATCATCCGCAACCAGACGCAACCGGAGTCGAACGGTCAGGTGGTGCCACTACCCCTGGGTTACGACCGTTACACCCAGACGCTCTTCGGCAACCAGGACTTCCTGCTGAATGCCCTGAACTATATGCTTGATGACTCAGGGCTCCTGGAGTCAAGAACCAAAGACTTCAAAATCAGAAGGCTTGATCCCAAAAAACTGGAAAACAACAGCATCATCCTGCGCTGGCAGATCATCAACGTAGCCGCCCCCATCCTGCTTGTGGTCGCCGCAGGGCTGCTGATCATCTACCTCCGTCGCCGGAGATACAGCCGAATTGCCTGATAACACGCAAACAGATTCCCCGATGCCAAAACGCACCCGCATTACCATTGTCCTTCTTTCCCTCCTGGTTGTCCTGGGAGCAGCTGCCGTAATCCTGCAGAAACAAAGCCGGTCACAGGCTTCCTTCTTCTCTGAATTTGCCGTATCGGATACCAGCAATATCACCAGCATCATCCTGACCGACCGGGATAACCGTACCATTACCCTGGAACGGATCTCCCCGGGTGAATGGAAACTCAACAAGGCCTACACTGCCAACAGCGTGGTGATTGAGTCGCTTCTGAAAACCCTGTACAATATCGAAGTAAAAGGGCTGGTGGCGAAATCGGCACACAATGCTGCCGTATCGAATATGGCAGCAAGAAACACGTATGTGCGGATCTATCAGAAAGTTCCGCGTATCAGACTGGGGAAGATGAACCTTTTCCCCCACATAAAAATGACGAAATCCTATTATGTGGGGGGGCCCACCCAGGATCATCTGGGCACCTACATGAAGCTTCCCGACAATGACCGTATCTACATCACCTACGTGCCCGGGCAGAATGCCTTCCTCTCGTTGCGGTATTCGACCAGTGAGAGCGACTGGCGCGACCACACCATTATTGCCCTTACCATCCAGCATATCAAGTCTGTGGAAGCAGAAATCCCCGGCCGCCCGGATGAGTCGTACCGGATCGAGAAGACCGGCGAACGGACCTTCAACATGTATCAGTATTACGACAAGCCCGTAACCATCCCGCTCGATTCCATCAGGGTGCTGGAGTTTCTGGCAGCTTTCAGAAACATCAAGTACGAGGGGCTGATCAATGATATCACGCAGGAACGTCGGGACAGCATCCTGAACTCTGTACCGATGCAGACCCTCACCATCACCGGCACCGACAACAGGAAGCATACCATCGTCACTTTCCGCAGAAAATCGCCCTATGCCTTCGATGAGGTGACCGGGAAAGTCCTGCAGTGGGACCGCGACCGCCTCTATGCCCTGATCAACGATGGCAAGGATCTTACCCTTTGCCAGTTCTATGTTTTTGATGAGATCCTGAAGCCCTTTACCTGGTTCAGGGCCGACTTCAATCCTGCCGAACAGGGATCTTTTTCCGAAGAACAGCTCTGAAGATTTTATCCGAAGTATTGAACCTTAAACTTTTTATCCTATTTTTACACGGTCTAATTTCTGATTAATCCATATTGAAAACCCAAATACCATGAAATTCATCATCTCCTCCTCCAACCTGCTCAAGGCCCTTCAGACTGTGAATGGAGTGATCCTGGCCAACAACACGCTGCCAATCCTCGATAACTTCCTCTTTGAACTGACCGAAGGACAACTGAAAATTACCGCTTCGGATCTGGAAACCACCATGATGGTTACGGTAACCCCTGATATGGCAGAAGAATTTGGCAGTATCGCGGTACCCGCCAAAATCCTCATCGAAACCCTGAAGACCTTTTCGAATATTCCCATTTCCTTCACCTCCCATCCTGAAACTTTCGGGATTGTGATTGCCACCGAAGAGGGTAATTTCAAAATCGCAGGGCAGGATGCCGACGAATTCCCCAAGCAGCCTGATATGCCCAACACCACCTCCATTACCCTGAACAGCAGTTTTCTGGCCTCGGCCATCCATTACACCATCCTTGCCACCGGCAACGACGAGCTTCGTCCTGTGATGTCAGGGGTGTACTGTGAGCTGAATGAAGAGGGGGTTACCTTTGTGGCCACCGATGCCCACAAGCTGGTGAGATACCGCCGCACCGACGTGCAGACCGGAGTGGATGCCTCCTTTATCCTGCCCAAAAAACCGCTCCATCAGCTCAGGAATGCCCTGGCCGATCTTGACGAGCCCGTAGCCATTGAGTACAATGAGAAGAATGCCTATTTTGCCTTTCACAACATCAACCTGTATTGCAGGCTCATCGACGGAAAATACCCCAATTATGAGGTGGTAATCCCGAAGGACAATCCCAACAAACTGATCGTTGACAGGGTACAGCTTGTGAATTCCCTGAGGCGTGTGGGGATTTTTGCCAACCAGAGCACCCAGCAGATCCGCTTTAAGATTTCCGGAAAAGAGCTGGTCCTTTCAGCCGAGGATGTGGACTATGCCAACGAAGCCAAGGAACGCCTGAACTGCAGCTACGAAGGTGACGACATGGAGATTGGCTTCAGCTCACGGTTTATGTACGAGCTGGTGAACAACATCGAGGGAGAACAGGTGCTGGTTGAACTTTCGAACCCCAACCGTGCCGGACTGATTTCACCCGCCAATCCCACTGATCCTGCCGAAAGCCTGCTGATGCTGATCATGCCGGTGATGCTGAATAATTAGTGCAAAGGGGACAGGGGACAGTAACAAGTATTGAGTGGGAGCTTTTCAAGTTAGGCTGATTTGTTTGATTTCTTTTTCCGGGAGAACAATAAGACCTTGGGGTAGTGTACCTTTGCATGATGAATGGATAAAGGTGCTTTATCATGAAACCACAGTACATCTTTAAGCAGCTTATTGGCACGCTCGTTTTCATGGCATTGCTGTTTATTGCTGCCGGGAAGTGGTTGTACTTTCCGGGGATTTATTACCTGTGCATCGGTGTAACCATGTTTGTGCTGGGGCAAACCGTTCTGAGGCCTGAGGCGGATTTGCAGGCAGAGCGTTCAAAACCGGCGCAAGGGGGGGAAAGCTGGGATAAAATCCTGCTGCTTTTTTCGCTGCCTGTGACACTGACGATGTATATCATTGCAGGTCTGGACTCGGGACGATATGGATGGTCCCCCGGATTTCACTGGTCTGCAACCGCTGCGGGTGCCCTTCTGACGATTGCAGGACAGCTGCTGTTTCTGGTGGCCCAGAAGCAGAACAGGTACTTTTCCAGCACGGTGAGGATCCAGACCGACAGGGATCATCAGGTCTGTGACACCGGCGTTTACCGGTTCGTAAGGCATCCGGGCTATCTCGGTACCATCATCCAAACCATCGGGTTTCCGCTGCTGCTTGGATCTTTATGGAGTTTCGTTCCGGCTGCCATCCTTGCCCTCATCTTTTTTTTCAGAACATACAGGGAAGACAAGGTACTATTTCAGGAGTTACCAGGCTACAGGGAATACACCCATCGCATTCCATTCAGGCTTTTGCCGTATATCTGGTAAATACCGGAGATCAGGCGGAGCACTTCTCGCTGAGCTCGAGCCAGCGGTCGGTTCGGGAATCGATCAGGGCAAGGGTCTCAGACAATTCACCGGCCCAGGCCTGCAGTTTTGTATGATCGGTGACGCCGCTGTTAAGCTGTTGTTCCAGCGTTGTTTTCCGGGTTTCAAGCTCCGCGATTTCGGCCTCGAGCGCTTCATATTCGCGCATCTCCTTCCAGGTTGCTTTTCCGGGATCGGCTTTACGTGGCTCCCTGGTTACCACCGGATCCGAAGCCCTGGCCTGCAGTTTCTCCTGTCGCAGGGCCCTGTCGCGGGCAGCGCGGTACATGGTATAATTTCCGTAGTAGTCCTTAATTTTCCCATCCCCCTGAAACACGAACAGATGACCCGCGATCTTATCAAGAAAGAACCGGTCGTGGGAGGCTACGACGAGGCACCCTTTGTAATGCACCAGAAATTCTTCGAGTGCCTGAAGGGTCTGGATATCCAGGTCGTTGGTGGGCTCGTCGAGCATCAGGAAATTAGGCTGTTCCATGAGGGTGAGCAACAGATGCAGTTTGCGCCGTTCGCCGCCGCTCAGGTACTGGGCATAGTTGTACTGAATATCGTGGGGGATTCCGAACATCGATAGAAATCGGGAAGCCGAGATGGTATGCTTTTCATCCACGTACACCTCCTCTGCCACATCTTTCACAATGTCAATCACCCGGCGCGATTCGTCGATCGGAATTCCCATCTGCGTGAAGTATGCCATTTTCAGCGTCTGTCCTTTCACAATCCTCCCCTGATCTGGCCGCATCCGCTCCCACAACATCTCCAGAAATGTGGATTTCCCGGAGCCATTTCTGCCCACCAACCCAACCTTATCTCCTTTTTTGAACGTATAGGAGAAATCCTCCACGAGATTGATATCACTGAACCTCTTGTGGATATTATTGATTTCCATGATTTTGGAACCAAGGCGGTCCATCTTTACGAAGAACTCCTGCTTCACCGTTCGGGAATGCTGATGCACTTTGTCTTCTATCCTGCCGAACTCCTGAATGCGGGCTTTGGATTTGTGGGTGCGTGCTTTGGGCATCCTGCGGATCCAATCCAGTTCCTGTTTGTAAAACGCTTTTTGCTTCTCCATCACCACCGCATCGCCGGCTTCCCGCTCCGCTTTCTTCTCAAGGTAATAGGCGTAGTCGCCCTTGTACTGGTATACGGCTCCCCGGTCCATTTCGATGATGCTGTCGCACACCTGGTCGAGGAAGTAGCGGTCGTGGGTCACGAGGATCAGGGTGAGCTGCGACCGGTTCAGAAATTCCTCCATCCACTCAATGGTGTCGATGTCGAGGTGGTTGGTAGGTTCGTCCAGTATGAGCAGGTCGGCATCTTCGGTCAGCACGCGGGCGAGAGCCACCTTTTTCTGCTGACCGCCCGACATCTGTCCACAGGGCTGGTCGAAATCGTGGATATCGAGTTTGCCCAGCACCTCCTTCACACGGGCTTCGTACTGCCAGGCCCCCAGTTCCGTGAGGCGGGCACTCACCGTGTCGAACCGGCGATGCTGCTGTGCATCCCAGTGTGACTCAGGGATCGTGGCAAGGCGTTCATATTCGCGGATCAGGGTAGCCTGCTCGGTGTCGGAAGCAAGCACAGCATCCAGGGCCGGGCCATCAGGATCAAGCACAGGCTCCTGTGGCAGGTACAGCATACGAATATCCTTGCGGATCACCACTTTGCCAGAGTCGGCCATCCCTTTCCCTGCGATGATTTCGAGAAGTGTTGATTTGCCGGTACCATTTCTGGCGATCAGGCCTGCCTTCTGCCCCCGGTCGAGGCCAAAGGTGATGCCCGAGAAGAGCATTTTCTCCCCATAGCTTTTCGACAACTCTTCTACCAAAAGATAGTTCATCCCTGTACGGCTACAGCACCGGGCCGGCGGCTACGAGGCGTTTCCCTTCAGGGGTATCGGTAAAGCGGACGAAATTATCCACAAATTTCTTTGCAAGGGAGAGGCGTGCCTGATCGTAGGCCTCCTTGTCTGTCCAGGTATTTCTGGGGTTAAGAATATGGCTGTCAACCCCTTCGAGTGCCACCGGTATCTGGAGGTTAAACACCGCGAAATTGGCTGAAGGAGCCTTGTCAAGGGTACCATCGAGGATGGCAGTGATGATCTTGCGGGTTGAAGGCAGGTCGATTCGCTTCCCCGTACCATATGCCCCACCGGTCCATCCGGTATTAACCAGATAGGCTGTTGAGCCGTGCAGATCCATCTTCTTTGCCAGCTCCTCGGCGTAGCGTGTGGGGTGCAGCAGGAGGAACGGTGCTCCGAAAGCGGAGGAGAAGGTGGGCGAAGGTTCAACAATGCCCCGTTCCGTACCGGCCACCTTGGCGGTATATCCGCTCAGGAAATAATACATGGTCTGGTCGCGGGTGAGGCGGGAAACCGGAGGCAGGATACCAAAGGCATCTGCAGTAAGGAAAATGATATGCTTTGGATGCCCCCCCTTGGAAACCGGTTTTACGATATTGCTGATATGGTAGATCGGATAGGAAACCCTGGTGTTCTCTGTTTTGGAGGTATCCCTGAAGTCGATGGCCCCATTGGCATCAAACACCACATTTTCGAGCAGCGCATCTCTTTTGATGGCATCATAAATATCGGGTTCCTTTTCATGGGTCAGGTCGACACATTTGGCATAGCACCCCCCTTCGAAGTTAAAGATCCCGTCGTCGTCCCAGCCGTGCTCGTCGTCCCCGATCAATTGGCGGCCGGGGTCTGCACTCAGGGTGGTCTTTCCGGTACCTGACAATCCGAAGAAGATCGCAGTATCGCCATCCTTGCCCATATTGGCAGAGCAGTGCATGGCTGCAATTCCCCGGAGGGGGAGGAAGTAGTTCATAATGGAGAAGAACCCCTTTTTGATCTCACCGCCGTACCAGCTTCCACCAACCACAGCCATCCGCCTGCCGATGTTGAAGGCCACAAAAACCTCGGAGTTGAGGTTCATGGCTTTCCAGTCGGGGTTCACGGTTTTACAGGCATGCAGCATCACAAAGTCGGGTTCAAAGGTTTCCAGTTCCTCCTCTGTGGGGCGTATAAACATATTTTTCACAAAATGGGATGCCCATGCAATTTCCGAAATCACCCTGATCCGCAGCCTGGTATCGGGGTTGGCGCCACAATAGGCATCCGTAACATACAGCCTCTTTCCGCTCAGCTGCTTCTGCCCCAGGGCAAGGAGCTTTTCCCAGGTCTCTGTCGTGATGGCCTTGTTGTCGGAGCCTTTACGGTCGGGACCTGCCCACCACACATTGGGTCTTGCCACAGGTTCATCCACAATGTATTTGTCTTTGGGGGAACGACCGGTAAAAATCCCCGTATCCACAGCTACGGCGCCGGTATTGGTGATAAAACCGCGCTCATAGCCTTCGAGTGAAGGATCTGTTTCGTGTTGAAAGAGTTCATCGTACGAAAGGTTGTGGTAAACCTTTTCCGGCTGATGAATACCATACTGCTGCAATTGCAGAAATAACTTATCAGTGTTGATTGCCATAATGATAATAATGTTATAGGGTTTTTGTATTGAATTTTATTATGAAAAGCAGCAGCCAAACTTATTACCTTTTTTTGGAATAACCATATATGAACCGGGAGAAATGTTCCGGAAAATCCCGGTTCCGTCTTGCCCTGCACAAAAGCGCTTTCAGCACTCCTCAGGCAGGGAATCCAGCAAAATTTCCAGTTGCTGGTCATCGAACCCCAGATGGGTCACGAACCTTACGAGATATTTGCCGAAGGTGACACAATGGATCCCTCTTTCCCCCATCATTTTCACAAATCCTGCAGCCGGTTTCTCATCAGCCATCTCGAAGATTACGATATTGGTCTCGATCGGGTATACTGATTTCACAAAGGATCTGCCTTCCAGTGCCCTGCCTATTGCTTTAGCCCGGCGGTGGTCATCCGAAAGGCGTTCCACATGATGGTCAAGAGCATAAATCCCTGCTGCTGCCAGATAGCCTGCCTGCCGCCAGCCTCCACCCATCACCTTCCGGAACCTCCGTGCTTTTTGGATCAGATCTGCATCACCAAGCAACAGGGATCCCACCGGGCACCCCAGTCCTTTGGAGAGGCACACGGAGATGGAATCGAAAACATGCCCGTAGTCTGCAGCCGTTTGTGCCGTTTCTGCCAGTGCATTGAACAGGCGGGCTCCGTCGAGGTGCAATGCCAGCCCGTGCTGATCGCATACTTCCCGGATCTTTAGTATCTCACCAAAATCGTACAGGCTTCCTCCCCCTTTGTTTACGGTATTTTCCAGGGATACCAGCCTGGTCAGAGGCTGATGCACATCCCGGGGATTATTGATGGCCTCTCCGATCTGGTCTACACTAAGCCTGCCGCGATCGCCCTGCAGGGTCCTGACAGAGGAAAAGGCATTCAGGGCGATCCCGCCACCTTCATACAGGTAGACGTGGGACAGGGAGTCACAGATCACCTCATTTCCGGGAGCACAGTGTACCCTTACCGCAAGCTGGTTCGACATGGTACCTGAGACGCAAAACAACGCCTCCTCCATTCCGAACAGAGCTGCTGCCTTCTTTTCAAGGGCGATCACTGTCGGATCATCCCCGAACACATCGTCACCCACTTCGGCTGCCAGCATTGCCGCCAGCATCTCAGGGGTGGGCTTGGTCACCGTATCACTTCTGAGGTCAATCTGCATGTCTCATTGTTTTTAAGAATGGGGCAAAAGTATTGATAAAATCCGGTATCTTTGCCCCGATAAAAGCGCAAACATCAATCATTCACATAAATACAAAAGTCATGTTTCAGAAAATCACATCGCAGCAAGCCATCGAACTGGAGGACAGGTACGGTGCACACAATTACCACCCACTGCCGGTAGTGCTATCCAAAGGAAAGGGAGCAAAGGTATGGGATGCGGAAGGCAAGGAATATTACGACTTCCTTTCGGCCTATTCCGCAGTGAACCAGGGGCATTGCCATCCAAAAATCGTAAAGGCGATGCAGGAGCAGGCCGAGACCCTCACCCTTACTTCCAGGGCATTTTACAATGATGTACTGGGTGTATATGAGAAATACATTACCGAATATTTTGGCTATGACAGGGTATTGCCTATGAATACCGGCGTTGAAGCTGATGAGACTGCGCTTAAGCTCTGCCGCAAGTGGGGGTATCTGAAAAAAGGGATCCCTCAGAACCAGGCTAAGATTGTGGCGTGCGAGAACAACTTCCATGGCCGCACCATCACCATCATCTCGATAAGTACCGACCCTGATGCTTTCAGTGATTATGGCCCCTTTACACCGGGCTTTGTGACGATCCCCTACAATGACCTGGAAGCGCTTGAGCGTGCGCTGAAAGATCCGAATGTGGCAGGTTTCCTGGTAGAACCGATCCAGGGTGAAGCCGGAGTATATGTTCCGGAAGACGGATACCTGAAGAAATCATACGATCTCTGCAAAAAGCACAACGTGCTTTTCATCGCCGACGAGGTTCAGACCGGTATTGCCCGTACAGGGAAGCTTCTTGCCTGCGACCACGAAGGTGTCCGCCCCGACATTCTGATCCTGGGGAAGGCCCTCTCCGGGGGTGCTATGCCGGTAAGTGCGGTACTGGCCGATGATGAGATCATGCTCACCATCAAGCCGGGGCAGCATGGTTCCACCTTTGGCGGAAATCCGCTGGCAGGACGCGTAGCCATCGCAGCACTGGAAGTAGTAAAAGAGGAAAAGCTGGCTGAACGGGCCACCTACCTGGGTGAAATCTTCCGTCAGAAAATGCGCGAAATCGATTCGCCCATGATTGAGCTGGTTCGTGGTAAAGGATTGCTCAATGCTGTGGTAATCAAGCCACAGAATGGCAAAGAAGCCTGGGATATATGCATGAAGATGGCTGAAAACGGCGTACTGGCAAAGCCGACCCACGGACATATCATCCGGTTTGCACCACCCCTTGTCATTTCCGAAGAGGAGCTTCTGGATGCCATTGAAAGGATTGAAAAATCGATCCTCTCCTTTACCTGAGCATCTTCAGCTGTCCTTTTCAGGGCGCATCCCTGATGCATCGCACCGAATACCCGAACCCAATGTTGGCATACAGGGTTGTGGCAATGCCGTCGTATGCGCTTAGGGAGACCCCCCAGGCATTTCCCATGTTATAGGTTGTGCTGGTCCAGAAATACCCGTAATATCCCTGATTGGCGAAAATTCCGTATTCGCTGCGGGAGCCTCCGGGTAATGCCGTGAACCCCGATGTGTTGGTGGCATCGGTATTTTGGTTAAACCAGTGGGAGTTACCCGATTCCTTCAGCTTGCTGCCGGCTTCCGTTTCACCTCCCAGAAAAGTGATCAGTTCATTCCACTCTGCATTGGCAGGAACATGCCATCCATGCGGGCACAGCCCTGCAGGATTCGATACCGCATGCCATTTGTAGAGTGCCCCGTAGATCTCTTTTTGCGAAGGATCATTGTTATACCAGGTATAGGCTCCCGTGCTGTTGGCGTACCATGCATTATCGTCAGTCACATGTTCAACCGGCGTTCCGTTGGTGTATTTTGTGGTACGCAGGTTCTCTGACATCCACACCTGATTGCCAATCTGTACGGTGTTGTATACATTACCATCGGCATCGGCAAGGCTCGTACTGAAAACCACCTCGTTACCGTAGGAAGTGCCCGCTTTATTGGTGGCATAGGCCCTGACGTAATAGGTAGTGCTGGGCGAAAGCCCTGTTATGGAGCTTGTAAACGACCCGGTCCCTTTCCCCTCTTCGGTTTTACTTTTGGCGATGGTAGGGTTTGGAGCCGTGCTCCAACAGACCCCTTTTTCCCTGATGGCTCCTCCTCCATCCGAAGTGATGTTTCCGCCTGCAGAGGCCGAATTCGGGGTAATGGCAGTAACCACGGCGGTGGTTAACACCGGGAGTTCAACCTTGGCGCAGGAAAAAAATGTGGCGAGAAGAACAGGTACCAACCCAATGACAAGATTACTTTTCATGAGCAGGTTGTTTTAATATTCCTGCTAAGATAATGAATTTCAATCCCTGAGTCAAGTGAAAAATACCGAATCCCCGGATATCCGCACGTTTATTCTGCTTTTCTGAATATATACTACCTTCGCTCAAAATTTACCTTTATGAAATCCCGCTTTACCCTGATAATCCTTGCTTTTATATGCGGACTTCTGCAGGCACATGCCCAGGCTGATTCTTCTGCGATCGCACGTATTATTGCCGCAGGCACCACCGACAACCATACCATGGAGCATCTCGATATACTCTGCAACCGCATCGGTGGCAGACTTATCGGTTCCAGCGCCTACGATATTGCAGCGGAATGGGCAGCAGAGGAGATGAGGGGCTGGGGTATTGAAGTGGTGATGGATTCTGTGGGAGCGCTGCCGGTAGGTTTTAACCGTGGCCCCTGGTTCGGGCGGATGCTCTCTGAAGATGGCATGATCCTGCATTTTGCCACACCTGCCTACACTTCGGGCACCAAAGGGGTGCAGAGCGGCCATGTACTGATTGAACCCAAAACCCAGGCAGAATTCGACCGGATGAAAGGGAGGCTGAAAGGGGCATGGGTGCTGGTAGGAGGTGAAAGCAAGGGATGGCCCATCGACTTTTCGGAAAAGGGTGACCACCGAAGAGATTCGGTGAAGCTTGTCAATCTTGAAATCGAAAAGAAAAACAACGAAATACGCAGGGAGTTCTGGCGCACCCGTACGGTGGATCTGCGGAAAGAGCTCCTCCCTTTTTCTGATGAACCTGCCATATTCTATAAGGAGATGGTTGAAGCCGGTATCCTGGGCATCATCCAGTCGGCTCCGGTGCCGATCGCTGCTTTGTACGACCGCAACAACGTCATGCAGATGCACTGGGACAGCCTTCCATCCGTACCGGACATCAAACTGGACGAAAATCAGTATAAAATCATCGAGCAGATGGCAAAGGAGCGGCGGGATTTTGAGCTTGAATTTGACATACGAAACCATTTCAGGCCCGGACCGGTACCTTATTGCAACGTAACCGGCATCATTCCGGGCACAGAATTCCCCGACGAATATGTTATCCTGAGTGCACACCTGGATGCCTACGATGTGGCAACCGGGGGAGTGGATGATGGCTCGGGTGTGTCGCCGGTGATGGAAGCTGCCCGGCTGATCATGCTTTCAGGGGCCAGACCCAAACGTACCATCCTCATCACTCTGTGGGCCGGCGAGGAATTCGGCCTGCTGGGCTCGCAGAGTTGGGTTGACCGTAACCCTGATAAGATGGCAAAGATCTCCAATATGTTCAACCGCGACGGCGGCCCGCTGCCACCAACAGGGATGTCGGTCAGCGATTCGATGTGGGACGATATGACGGAAGTTTGCAAATATGTAAACACCATCAACCCCGACATTCCTTTTACCCTTACCCGGAGGACTCCTTCACCCAAACCGGATAAAGCATCCGGCTCCGACAGCGGCCCCTTTGCCGTTGCCGGAGTACCAACTATGGGCTTTACCCTTACGGATATCAAAGGGTATAATTTCGATTACATGGAGATCTGGCACACCGAACGGGATCTCTACACCAGGAGCATACCTGAATATCAGGAGCATGCAGCCGTGGTGACGGCAGTGGCCGCCCTGGGGGTGGCCTGCCTTGACCATCCGTTATCACGCGAAGGGTACTACACCACCCCTCCTGTCGAACAGGAAAAACCTGCCGGCAAATCACCCAAAAAAGGGAAAAAGAATTAACCCTGTTCCTGTTCAAACCTGATCCTGCATCTGGTAACGCCGATTTTTCACAAGGAGTTTTTGCATTGTCGGGGTTATGTTTATTTTTGCATATCGATTTTTAACCAAATCCAGCCGGTGTACATGAAGAAATATCTGCCTGTTATTGTGATGGTCGCCGGATTCCTTATCCCGGCTTTGTACAGCTGTAAAGATGATGAGACCCATAATCCCCCTGTAATCAATATGATTGCTGATTCAGGAACCATTTCCGACGGCGACACGGTGGCAGTGGGATACCCGGTACGGTTTCGGATCAGCGCAACAGCAGCAGATGGCAACATCACCAACCTCACCATTAAAAAAGTGGCAGATGGGAAGACGAAAACCATGCTGGATTCCGGCATGAATTCAGAAGGATTTGATCAGACCTTTACCTTTTATCAGGGAGTGGAACCTGAAGCTGAATGGGTGGTTTCTGTGATGGACAGAAACCGGCAGCAGGCTTCAATATCTTTTACCATTTACAAGGATCCACTTTCAACCTTCGGAGGTATCAGGGAATGGAGTGCCATCAGGCTGGGGTACCAGGGGAACCAGACTTTAGGGCATTTCTTTCTGCCTGATCCCGACAAGATCTACCTGGAAGATTCAGCCGGCATGTTTCAGGACAAGGTGGATTTCCTGGTGTATTTCAATTACCGCGACGACAACGGGATTATGAAACCCTCCCCTACTTTTTCATCACCCGGCGAGGAACCTTCCTGCACAGGGGAATTGTACGCCGAGTATTACCCGTTTCTGTGCAACTGGACTACACGGAACTACACCAAGTACGACATCAGGGCCGTGAACGGTGTAACTGCAGAGATGTATGATGCAGCCCATAACGACAGCCTGCTGATTGTATCGTATGATGATGTCTGGGGTAAGAAGAAGTACAAATGGGCGATGCCCGGGACCTTTATCCCCTTTCAGACCGCAACAGGGAAGAAAGGGATAATAAGGGTTATTGAAGCCGACACTACTGAAACCGGAAGTATTTTATTTTCCATGAAAATGCAGTTATAACCACCTAAACAAACTCAACATTATGAAATTGAAAACTTTACTTTCAGCATTTGCTGTTATGGTTGCCTGTATGGGATTGCAGGCACAAAACGACACCCTGATCGGATTTGATTTTTCCGATTCGACCAACGCCGGATTTACGGCCAACTACGGGTTACCGGGGAACCTGAGCTACGACGTCAGGGCGGAAGATTCACTGGGAACCACGCGGCCCCTGAGTTACACCAACGGTGCTGCCAATTTTGCAGCCACAGCTACCGGATGGGATGGCGGAGCCGATAACAAGTTCTGGTCTGTGAAATTCAAGGCAGACGGATACACCAATATCAGGGTTTCCGGTAAGCTTTCATCGGGCGGAAATAAACCAGGCCCCAAAAACTGGAAGATTCAGGCAAGAAAAAGTGGCGGCGCATGGGTTGACATTACCGGAGGTACCATTACCATTGCCAACGACTGGACTACCGGCGTTGTTACCGATCTTGCATTGCCGGCAAGTTTCGACCTTCCGGGCACCACGTCGCTCTATATCCGATGGATCATGACCTCCAACGAATCGGTCACAGGGCCGGCCGTTCTGGCGGATGGGATCTGCAAGATTGATGACATCCTTATTACCGGCACCAGCAGTGTTGGAATCGAAGACAACCTTTTCAGCTTCAGCACCAAAGTGTACCCGAACCCTGCCTCGGATTTCATTATGATTGAATCTCCCGTATCAGCCGGGGTTGCAGTGCTCATGGATTCCCGCGGAGCTGAAGCAGCCGCTGTATCCATCGGAGGAAATCAGGTAAGGATGGATCTTGGCTCCCTAGAACCGGGCATTTATGTTCTGGTCATCAGAGCAGAAAACGAATCACAGGTTCTGTATAAGAAGGTGGTGGTACTGTAACCGTACTGCCGGGTTTTTCTTCATCGCTGATGCCGGCACTCATTCTGCCGGCATCATTTTACATGACAATACACACCCGATACCGGATTTTCGCATGCATCGTCCTGATGCTGGTACCGCTGCGTATTCTCACGCAGGAGGTTACAGGATATGTGTATGATCCCAACGGCCAACCTCTGGTGCAGGCACATATTGCGCTAAAAGGGGATAAAACCGGAGCATTTACAGGCCGGGATGGCAGTTTTGCCCTGCGGCAGATTAAAAAAGGCCGGCAGATACTGGTGGCAAGCTATGTAGGGTATATTTCCGCCGAGAAGCCTTTGACCATTGAACATACCGGCGTTTACAGGCTTGATTTTGTACTGATCCCCGATACCATGCGGATGCCTGCTGTGGTGGTAAGGGCGGTTACCCAGTCGGAGGTTACCGGGTTGCCCGTAAGAATCACCACCCTCGAAGCGAAGGACATCACTGTGCGTCCCGAATCCTCCACCCCTGATCTGCTGGCATCGGTTTCAGGCATCCATGTGTACAATGAGTCCGGGATCTTCTCTTCCTCCATTGTGAATATCCGGGGTATCGGGGGCAGTTCGCAAACCGGAACGCTGGTAATGGTGGATGGGATCCCGGTGAACAAAAGTGATGGCGGATCGGTAAACTGGAACCTCATCGACAAGGACCGGATCAGCAGGATCGAAATTGTAAAAGGGCCGGGTTCAGCCCTGTTCGGATCCAATGCCATGGGGGGCGTCATCAATATTATCACCGATGAAATCGATGGAACGGGCCAGTGTGACCTGTCGGCTTCCTATGGCACCTACAACACCCTGGATCTGAAAGGCAGGTGGCAGGGTTCCGGATGGAAGAACCGGCTGTATTTCAAGATGTTTGCAAATTACCGCACAAGCGATGGCTACATCAGCACACCCGATGAGGTGATTAAGGAAAACGATACCATAGTGGTGCCGGTTTTTCTGGAGGATTTCTTTGCCGGAGCAATGGCAGGCATCAGGCTGACAGGGGGTGGATCGGCCGAAATGTCGGTTAACTTCTTCAGGGACATCCGGGGGCGTGGCACCCGGATATATGAGGAGGAGGGCTCATTTACGGCGCGTAACACCCTGCAGGGGTATGCGCGGTACCGGAACAGGCTGGCAGGGTGGGATTTGAAGATCAGCCTGTTTGGACTCCGCGAGGATTACAACCGCCTGAATGAGTACCTGAGCGACGGAGAGTACAAACTCTATGAAGTGGATTCCCAAAGGGATGATGCCGGTTTCAGGGGGCTGGCCGACCGGAAACTGAAAGGAGACCAAACGGTTACGCTGGGAGCTGAGATCCGGGCAGGCAGGGTGGATGCAAGAGATCTCTACTATACCTCCACCGATGTAATTTCAAACCGGGGATCCATGGAGCTGGCCTCGCTGTTCATCCAGTATCTGCATCCGTTCCATGACCACCGCTGGAAAGGGGTACTCGGGCTCAGATATGACCACTCCTTCTTCCATGATGCCTCTTTCTCCATAGAACAGCCCTCCTATTCTATCGAATATTTCACCAATTTCGCCTTTCAATCGGTTCAGCCGGTATCATGGGGCGCATTCAGCCCCAAGGGGACCCTCCGCTTCTCCCCCGGTGAAAAAAGCAGCTTCTATGTTACCGTTGCCAGAGGGTTCAGGGCGCCGGTTCTGGATGACCTCTGCCGCGCAGAACGGATGCAGACCGGATTGCGTGCAGCCAATCCGGATCTGAAACCGGAATACACCTGGCATTTTGAAGCCGGTACTGACCTAAAAATACTTCCGAAGCTTCAACTGGCAGTTTCGGCATACCATACCCTTGGACTGGATTTCATGCATCCGCTTTCAACCGGCGACTCAGTGAACCTCGGATACACCCTTGCCCCCATTTTCAGGATGAGCAACATTGCCAGAGCAGGCATCACCGGCATGGAGGCTGATCTGAGCATGGAACCCGTGAAAAAGCTTTTCCTGTTTGGCAACTATACCTTTACCATGGCCAGGATTCTGGAATTTCATCCCGAAACAGCGGCTGATGCTGATCTTACCGGCAAGTATCTGGCTAATCTGCCCATGCACCGTTTCAGCCTGGGAGGAAGGTTTAATACCCGCTGGGTTTCACTCTCAGCTACCCTGCGCTATACCGGTCACAGATGGATCCGCGACGATAATGCCACTGATCAGGTTTACCTGCTCACCGACCGGTACACACCCTACACAACCACCGATCTGGGTCTGAGAAAACAGTTCCGTGCTTTCACCGCCGGCCTCGATGTGGAGAATCTTTTTAACATTGTATACATCAACAGCAAAGGATATAAATCGCCGGGACGAATGATATTTATCAAACTACAATACGTATGGAAATACTGATAATGAGATATATGCGATTTTTTCAGAAGTGTATCCCCCTCTTCCTGACCATGTGGACCCTCTTGTCCGGAGGACAGGTGCCACCAGCCTCTGTCCCCCCCGGGGCACCCACCAACAGCTTTTTCGACAACGACACCCTGTTCCTGTTTAAGCCCATGCCACTCCATGTCGGGGGAGAAGTAGAGCACCCGGGCATGGCAACCTATGACAGCCTCCCGCTCCGAAGCGTCATCGTGAAGGAATCTCACACCGGGCCCGGAGGGGATGTGCTTTTCACCGGAGCATACAGATACGAAGGATATGCACTGACTGACCTCCTTAATCCATTTTTGGCAAAAAAAACCAACCGGGAGGCTTTCCCTCCCCTTACCGACCTGTATATCAAAGTTTTCAACAATGAAGGCGACACGGTGGTCATCAGCTGGGGAGAGCTTTACTACGCCAACCGGCCAGAAAACATCATCATCGCCACCAGGGTGATGCGTATTGTGCCTGAAAAAACAGGGGAGCGCTGGCCCCTTCCCGCTAGCAGCAGGCTGGTTATTCCGAATGATCTGCGGAGCGACAGGAATATTCCGATGCCCACCGGAATTGTTGTGGTTTCCTGTGGCAAGGAGATGGCGACGGAGAAGGGGAAATTTCCCATGCATGCCGATTCACTTATGATGGACGGCGGAAAATACGGGAGGTTTATCCTGAAGGGCGCACCCGGGTGCAGCCCGGTTACGGTGCACACGATTTTCTATGGCAAAGGAAGGGGGCTGCACAGCACCGGGACCGTGACGGGCTCAGATGTGCAATGTGTGCTTTCGGACCTCATCCCCGTTACGGCAGAAAACCTAAAACACGGCCTCGTATTGTTCGGCGCAGATGACGGATACAGGGCTGTTTTCAGCCTGAGCGAGCTGGTCAACCGCAATGATCAGGAGCACACCCTGTTGCTCTATACCAAAGATGACCAGGGGGAAGGCAGGTTCAGGCTCTATCCCTCCTGTGACTTCTTCTCCGACAGGGCCGTTAAAGGCCTTACAAACATCTGGCTCTCAACCGGCACCTTATAATCCACCCTATGCTTCAACCTGCCCTGATCCTTTATCCCGCACTGGTTTGCCTCCTTTTCGCAGCATGGCCGCGTATCGGAAAAAACTATATTACAGGGATGATCCTGCGTGGCGCAGGTTTTCTCCTTGTAAGCCTCTATTTCCTGTTGATAATCCATAGGATGGAGGCCAGATTCATCGTAACGGATCAGGGGAAAATGGTATTCATAGCCTGGGTAATCGTTGTGGCCGGAGGGTTCCAATACCTGTACGGGAAGGGGACTGGCAATGAAACTTTTTCACCGCTGGCAGCTTCGCTGGCCTTGGGATCAGGACTCTTTTATGGCATTTCTGATCCGGAGCCGTATATGGTGTATGAGCGGGCAGATGTGAACCTGTTTTTCTTCTTAAGGAACGGGTCGATGGGGCTCTTTCTGGTGGCTGTTTCATTTTTTTCCTCCGTATCATGGGTAGCGAGCGAAAATGCCACGAAAGTGCTGCAGCTTCATTACGGCAGGAATTTCACCCTGCTGGGTGCTGCTGTCTTCCTTGCCGGGGAGGTGGCCGGATCGTGGTGGGCTTTCGAAGGGTGGGGAGATCCCTGGCGATGGAGCCGCGGCTTTTTATTCGCCGGGGCCATGTTCCTGCTGTCGATGCTGCCCCTACACCTGCCGGCTGCCAGCGGCCGCACACCGGGGGGTACCGCCATACGGGCCATGATCCCGTTAATCATTATTGTGATTTTAAACCTGATGTAAGCCCATTGCCATGATACGCTACTTTGCCTCCATGAGATTTGCCTACAGGACATTGATCGTTCTGGTAATATGGATGTGCCTGGGCGGGCTTATGGCCGGAGGCGGGCTGAAACCGGTTTTTAAAGCCATGAACGACCTTCTGGTGCTCGACTGGTTCCTGGAGGTGATGGCAGACAAACCCCTGCAGGCAATCTGGTTCATCGGGTTCTGTATTCTGGGAGCTCTGGTGCTACTCAGTTTCATCGCCTGTACCTTCACCACCCTCTGGAAAAAGCTACGTCAGCGAAGAAACCGGCAGACTGCCCTGGTTCTCTTCTCCCTTCACCTGCTGTTCACCGCAATCCTGCTCCTGCACGTCATCAGCATGACCACCGGCTTTAAAAACGGGCATGTCAGGGCCTTCCCGGGTGATACCCTCAGGCTCAGTCCGACCCGGACCCTTGTGGTGGATGAAATCCGGTATGCAGGCTCCGACAGCCTGCTGCGGGAATCGGGAGGACAGTCAAGGATCAGGTATACCCGTGCCAATCTGAAGCCGGAAAACAGTTTTGCCAGGGTTACCCTTCTGAAAAACGGAAAAACCACAGGCAAAGGCACAGTGAGGTATATGGAGCCCTACCGCGAAGGGAGTATCTTTGTTTGCCTTGAGGCATTTGTTTCCGGGAAAAAAAGAACCGGAGAGACAGGGGTAAGAATGACGATTGTAAAAAACCCGGTAATTTATCCTTTCTTTGTGCTTTACGCCCTCTCGGTTTTACTGATCCTCATCTATACATGTATGACATGGAATTTCAGGAAAAAACCAGACAGCAAAGAGATATGAAAAGGGTTTACGGAATACTGGCAATAGCCCTGGCAGCCCTGGGAATCATCACGGGATGCCGTACCGGCAACAGGGATGAGACCATCCGCATCATTCATGCCGGCAGTCTTTCGATGATCGTGAAAGAGGTGATTGACTCTTTCAATGCGGAGCATCCGGGAACCACATTCCTCACCGAGGCATGGGGAAGCAAGGATGGAGCGAGGCAGATTACAGAGCTCGGGAAACCCTGTGACCTGTTTATCTCTGCCGATGACAGGATCATCCATACGTTTCTGGTACCGGAACATGCCACCTGGAGCATCCCTTTTGCGGGCAATGAGATGGTGCTGGCCTATACCAAAAAGTCGAAATACGCTGACCGGATCAACACGAATAACTGGCATGAGATCCTTGGGCGTGATGATGTGCTTACGGCAAGGTCATCCCCCGATTCAGACCCCTGCGGTGTCCGGGCGGTATTGCTCATGTTGCTCAGCGACAAGCATTACCACAACCAGGATATTTCCCGGAAATTGCTTGCCAAAGACCAAAAGTACATCAGGCCCAAAGAGGTGGACCTGATTGCCCTCCTGGAAAAAAATGTGGTGGACTACCTGTATATCTACAAATCGATTGCTCTGCAGCACAACTTTTTATGGCTTCAGCTTCCTGATGAAATCAACCTGGGCAACCCGAAACTGGACAGCCTGTACAGGGGTGTATCGTTCCTCACTGCCGGCCTTACACCGGGTTCAGGGCATCGCGAAACAGGTGCAGCCATTGTGTATGGAGTCACCATCCCTTCGGCAGCCCAAAACCCCACCGGAGCAACCCGGTTCCTGAAATATTTTCTGGATAGGGACAAGGGGGGAGCCATTATCCGGAAAAATGGTCAGAATTTTCTGGCAGGGGAAGCCGGAGCAGACACAACAGGGGTACCGCAGGACCTTCTGAAACTTACCGGACATCATGCAGGCAAGCAGTAAACAACAGGTATTCTGGTGGGTCATGATGATTCTGGCCGGAGGAATCCTGCTGTTTCTGGCGGCTCCGGTGATCGGTATGCTGCTGTCGCAGAATCCCGGACGGGTGTGGGATACCGCCTTTGAGCCGGATGTTGCAAAAAGCATCCGGTTAACCCTTTGGACCTCTATGTCAGCAGCATTGTTCACTGCAGTGGGCGCTGTTCCCCTCTCGTACCTGCTGGCCAGAAAAAAATTCCCCGGGCGGAAATTGCTGATGGGCATCATCAACCTCCCGGTAGTCATTCCGCATTCCGCCGCAGGAATTGCCCTCCTGGGGCTGATTGCCAGAGACACACCGGCAGGGCGGCTGGCTTCCTCATTTGGGCTGGAGCTCACCGGAAACCCTGCAGCCATTATGCTGGCCATGGCTTTCGTGAGCCTGCCATTTCTGATCAGTGCAGCCACCGATGCTTTTGCAGGGGTACCTGAAAATCTGGAAGAGGCTGCAAGGAATCTCGGGGCGTCGGATGCAAGGGTATTTTTTACCATCGCCCTGCCCCTTGCCTGGAGGGGCATCATCACCGGCCTGGTAATGATGTGGGCCAGAGGCATGAGTGAATTCGGGGCAGTGGTCATGGTAGCCTATCACCCGATGGTGAGTCCGGTGCTGATCTATGAGCGGTTTACCTCTTTCGGGCTGAAATATGCCACTCCCGTTGCCGTAATCGTGGTACTTATCTCCCTGTTGTTTTTTATCCTGATGCGGGTCCTGCCGGAACCCGGCAAGAAACACCGTGAGCATGCTTGAGCTGAAAAACATATCAAGGCATTGCAGAGGCTTCGCCCTGGAGAATATTTCGCTGCGCATTGCGGATGGGGAATGCTGTGCACTGATGGGGCGCTCAGGCGCAGGAAAAACCATGCTTCTGAGGATCATTGCAGGGATCGACCGGCATGACACAGGGTCTGTTCTGCTGGATCATAAAGATATCAGCAAAGCAACGATACAGGAAAGGAATTGTCTGCTGATGCACCAGGAAAACACCCTGTTTCCCCACCTTTCAGTGATGGATAACATTACTTTTCCATTAAAGGCAAGACGGATGAAACCTGATTTCATCCGTCAGAGGACGCATGAAATGGCCAAAAAGATGGGGATCAGCCATCTGCTGTCCCGGAAGCCACGCGGATTGTCGGGGGGTGAATCCCAGAGGGTTGCACTGGCACGGGCGCTTTCGGTGCGACCGGCAATCCTCATGCTGGATGAACCTCTAAGCTCACTGGACATGGAACTGAGGGATGAAATGATCAGCATTCTGCAGGCCCTTAAGCAGGAAGGACAGAGTATTCTGATGGTAACCCATCAACTGGAAGACACGCTGGCGCTGGCGGATAAGACTGCCGTTCTGGATGCCGGCAAAATGGTGCAATACGGTACCACTGATGAATTGATTGCCAACCCGCAGTCACGGTTCCTGGCGAGACTCACCGGCATCAGAAATTATTATAAGGTTGATTTTCATCAGATTAAAGATTATCCTCTGATCTATATTGCCTCCGTTCAGAATACCCGAGTCTCCTTCTTCGTGCATGGCTTAAACTGTCCGGAAAGGGGTCACCTGGTCATCCGCGAAAATCAAATCAGCATTGCCGTCAATTCAGACGCAATCAACCCCGGTTCAAACCAGTTCAGTGGGGTAATAACCGGTATCGTACGTAAAGGGGAAACCACAGAGATCACCCTGCGGAATGGCATCACCATGGTTGCATCCCTCCTTTTATCAGACATAGATCTGATGGATATCTCCATTGGTGACAACGCAGTGTTCTCAATTCCTGATGAAGCCTTTCGGATTATCGGATCTCCCGGCATCTGACAGGAATAAGCTCCTGTTGCATCAGTTCCTGAAAACGTCAGTCAACATCTTCCACAATGCCCCCTGTCCGAACACTGGTAATGAAAGCACTGACCAGCTGATTGTCAGAAAAATACTGCTCAATTAAAACACAGAAATTCAGGGATCCCCGGTTCATTTTACCCTTTTCGACCGTATCTTTGTACAGTCATTGTTAGTCTGCAGATTTCCCCCTTCTGCAATTTTGTATGGTTTCGGTTTTACGGTAATCATCAATAAAACAAATGGCTATGAAAACAATCCTTTCTTGTCTTGTCGTATGGTGGCTGATGGCAGGCGGCATTTCAGCCCAGACCGTTACTGATTTCGACGGACATCTGTACCATGCTGTCACCATTGGCACCCAGACATGGCTGGTGGAAAACCTGCGAACCACCCATTTCAGGAACGGTACTCCCATACCCCAGGTACAGGACAGCATGAACTGGGCAGCTTCCTCCAACGCACCGGCCCGATGCTACTATCAGAACGATTCAGCAGCCAATGATTCGGTATATGGTGCCCTGTACAACTGGAAAACCATGAACGACACGAATGGACTCTGCCCGCTTGGCTGGCATGTTTCAACCCATCCGGACTGGACAACCCTTGAAAACTACCTGGGTGGAGGCAGTGTGGCAGGAGGCAAACTGAAGGAGGCGGGAATTGCACACTGGACTACCCCAAATACAGGTGCTGACAATTCATCGGGTTTTACCGGACTTCCGGGAGGGATGAGAGGAATAAACCATGAATTTACCGCCAGGGGTGAAAACGGCCTCTTCTGGACTTCGACCCAGCAGAGCGGCACTATGGCGTGGAGCAGGTACCTGTACTACCTCAATGCAGCTGTGGATGTAAATCCTGCCCCCAAATACCTGGGGCTGAGTGTAAGGTGCGTGAAGGATCTGAACCCGGGGATTCCCTACCATCAACCTGCAGGGGATCTGGAATTATGGCCGAATCCGGCAGTGGACTGCATCCATATTTCAGGGCAAGCTGAGGGACATCCACTGGTCAGGATCCGAAATACCCCTGGTGATCTGGTTTTGGAAACCCGTATGGATGATACGTCGGCCGGTATTGTGATCCAGCATCTTGCCGCAGGAGTGTACAGTATCGAAATCCTTGACGGTGAGGTTTGTCGGCATGGTAAGTTTATAAAGTTACAGTAGTTATTGCTTTACCGGATTTTCTTCAGTCTTACCGGCTTCATACAATCGATTCCGGGGAAAAAATCCTTGCTGATTGCCTCAGCTGATATCCACTATTGATTTAACTTTGCCCTGGGAAAGCAACCCGCTCTACATATTTTTCATCCCTGCATTACAAAACACACTTTAATCATATGCAAACACAAAAATCAGCCTCATGAGAAAACTGTTACTCCTGATTACGGCAGTCATTTGCACTACGGCACTCCCGGCACAGCATGCCCCGCATTTTCTGCAGAAATCACCCCTGGCACATCTGAGCTCCGCGAATATGCCATCTGCGTCAGCTTTGTCAAAGGGTTCCTTCTTCAAACAGTCGGCACTGGTGACCAAACAGCGCCTCGACAGCAACACCAATCAACTTTTTCAGGGCACCTGGAATGATGAATACAAAACCATCTATTCCTACGATGTGCAGCAAAGAGTTACTGAGATTACAAACTACAGCTACAAAACCACCCCGATAGGATGGGTTCCTGAAGACAAGGAGTCCTTTGTGTACAACGTGGCAGGCTATACCGAATCAAAGACCTCCTATGACTGGGATAAAAACCTGAGCCAGTGGGTTGGCAATTCACGGGACGTATGGGTGTATGATCTGTCAGGGAAGATCCTGATCCAGACCAGCCTTTTCTGGGATGTTCCTACCAGCAACTGGGTTCCCACAGCCAAAGGAGAGTACAGCTACAATGCCAACAACCTGGTTTCCGATATTATCTGGTCGCATTACGATGCTGATTCAAGTGCATGGTATATCGGATCCAAAGAGGAACGCACCTATAACGGCTCCAACCAACTGACCCTTGCCCTGTTTTCGTGGTGGGACGACCAGGCATCGGTTTTTCAGCCAGGCTCCAAAGATGAGTACACCTGGCATACGAACGGAAAAATCAGCATTAAGCTCTCTTCGATGTACGATAGCTGGATGATGACCTGGTCGCCGGAATTCAAGGAGGAATACACATACGACAGCAACGGAAACAAGACACTGGCGATTTATTCTGAATATGACTGGGGATCACAGCAGATGCTCCCGTCCCAGAAAGAGGAGCAGACTTTCAATTCGCTGAATAATCTTATGGAGGAAATCATATCCTACTACAATCTGAGCGCTACCAGCTGGGAACTGAACACCAAAACGACCTTTGTGTATAACGATACCTATGCCCTGAATGATCTGATTCTGCCCTTTACCAGTGATTATATGGATATTCCGGAAACCTTCAACCACATGCTCACATCCTACAACCAGTTCAACTACAACCAGACCACCCAGGCATGGGAGGATATCTACCGGGGTACAATGCATTATTCCCCCCAGGTGATCAGCGGCATCGAAGAAACATCAAAAGTACCTGCCAGGCTATATCCGAATCCGGCATCCAACCTGTTTTCCGTTGAAACCTCCGGTGATGTAACGCTCAGCATTACAGACCTCAAAGGAGCTGCTGTGTACAATAACCTTCTCAAAGGAGCCGGAATCCATACCATCGAAACACGGTTGTTACCCGGCATATATCTGTATACGTTAACCCGGGGCGATCAGGTGCCCGTTACCGGAAAATTAATGATTCAGTAAAATATATCCGTTATGAAAAAAATCGTTGCGCTGTTGTTCCCGGTTGCCCTTGCGGCAGTGATTACAGGATCCATTGGCTGTGCCAAAGACGGGCAGCTTGGAAACCTGAAAGACTTTGAAGGCAATGTCTATAAAACCATTGTCATAGGTGAACAGACCTGGATGGCTGAAAACCTGAAAACGACCCATTACGGCGACGGTACCGAAGTAGATGGAGTGAAGGCATACCAGAATAAAGAGGACAATGTGGCCACCTATGGCAGGCTGTATACCTTCGATGCCGCCACGCGAAATTCGGAGACCGACAAGAAAGGAAGAATCAGGGGGGTATGCCCAAAGGGATGGCATATACCCACCGATGCAGACTGGAAGGTACTTGAAAAATTCCTTGGGATGGCCGATGCAGATCTTGACCTGATTGCCTGGCGTGGCAGCGCCGAAGGCGGCATGCTCAAAGAAGAGGGTACCGCCCACTGGGCTACCCCAAATACGGATGCCACCAACAGCTCAGGCTTCGCAGCACTCCCCGGCGGCTCCTTCAACCCGGGACTGGGTTACACCTCACAGACGCTGACCGCCTATTTCTGGAGCTCCACCACCATCACCGAAACCGAATCCTATGGAAGGGTTTTGCAATATATCAACGGACAAATCGGCAGATATCCTTCCGGAAAGGATCTTGCGTTCAGCGTACGCTGCATAAAGAATTAATCGTTTCCTGTCCATTGATAATCAACCTGATGACAGCCGGAGTTGTCATCAGGTTTTTTTTCTGCCCGGGCTGCAGAAAACAAATGACCATTCCGGAAAGGGGGTAACCTTTATCGGGTTGCGGGTATTTACCAGAAAACTACCGTGCCCCAATATTCCACAGAAGAGATTATTCAGGGTTTAAAAGAGAAGAACAAAGAGAAACTGCTCTGGATAAACAGGCATCATCTCCCCCAGATCACAAGAATGGTGACAGCCAACAGCGGAACAGCAGCAGATGCAAAGGATCTGCTGCAAAACGCCCTCATCTCACTCTGGCGAAAGGCGCAGAATGACCAGCTGGTGCTGTACACCGATTTCAGCTACTTTCTGAATATGATCTGCCACAGGTTATGGATGCGGATGCTTCGCGACCGCAAACGGGAGCAGGACGGGGAACTCAGAATTCTGTTCCGGATCTATCAGGATCTGGAAATAGCTCTGAACCGCTCGGATGAGCTCGAGATCAGGAATATCTTCAACAGCAGAAAACGGCGAAAAGCTGAATAGAACCCTGCAAACATCGCTCGCGCCCCTTTGAACAAATTGCGCAACAGGGTGTTTTATCTGTAATCATTCTAAATAACAAATACTGATTACAGATATGGAAAACAGCATTTCAAAACTGGAATTCAAGTCCTTAGGGTACGAATACAACTCTCTGGAGCCCTTTATTGATGCGCAGACGATGGAACTGCACCATTCAAAGCATCATCAGACCTATTACAACAATATGATGAAGTCGGCAGCTGAGCATGGAGCTGACCAGCTGGCACTGCAGCAGTTGTTTGGCAGGATGTCGGATTTTCCGGTTTTCCTCCGCAACAATGCAGGGGGCCATTTCAACCATGAGTTGTTCTGGAGCATCCTGAAACTCAACGGAGGTGAGGGCCCGCATGGGAATCTCGGACAAGCCATTGTACGTGATTTCGGTTCATTCGATCGTTTCAGGGAGCTCTTCAGCCAGGCGGCGGCCACCCGTTTTGGCAGCGGCTGGGCATGGCTTAACAAAGACAGCGCTGGCAAACTGTTCGTTTCTTCCACGCCCAACCAGGACAACCCATTAATGGACATTACGCCAGAAAAGGGGTTCCCCGTTCTGGGACTGGATGTATGGGAACACGCCTATTACCTGAAGTACCAGAACCGCAGGCCCGAATACATTGATGCATTCTGGCATGTAGTAAACTGGCACGAAGCCGAAAAGCGGTACAACGCCCTTTGACAGTCGGATTTTTTAAGTATCCCGGAAGCGAAAAACGTTAAAAATGAGGCTTCCGGGATTTTTTTTGTCCTTTTTTTTGTACATTTGCGTATAGATATTAAACCTGACCGGATGCACGGAGTCTTAGCATTGCTTTTTGTTACAAGCATATGATTACAAACCATAAAACCCAATTTTCAAGATGAAAAGAGCTGTTTTTTTCATGACTACGTTGCTGCTTGGGCTAGGACTTTTCCACAATCCGGCCAGAGCTTCGCACATTGCTGCCCTCGACATCACCCTGACCTGTATTGGTGGGAATGACTACATCGTCAGATTTGTCGAGTACCGAGACTGCAGTGGAATTTCTGCTGAAACAACTGTAAACCTGGTATTTACCTGCACTTCCAATCCAGCCTACAACTTTAACCTGAGTCAGGTGCCCCGCCTTCCCGGCACCGGGCAGGAAGTTACCCCCACATGCTCGGCAATGCCTACCAGATGTTCCGGGGGGACTCTTTATGGATTGCAGGAATACGTGTTTCAGGCCCAGGTTACCCTTCCTCCCTGCAACTACTGGAAGGTGAGCTGGACCACCTGTTGCAGAAACCCTTCGAATACCATCGCCAGTTCATCCAGTCAAAGTGCCTATATCGAATGTACACTGAACAACCTCACCACACCTTGTAACAGTTCCCCGACTTTTACCAACAAACCGGTTACCATTATGTGCCAGGGGCAGACCAACTGTTACAACCACGGTGCAGTTGACCCTGACGGGGATTCACTCGTGTATTCCATGGTTACCCCGTTCAACTCCTCAAGTACCACCTATGTGTCATGGATCCCCCCCTACACTGCTACACAGCCCCTCCCTTCAACCCCCCCCTGCACCATCGACCCGCATACCGGCGACATCTGCATGACCCCCACCATGAACATTATTTCGCCGATGGCCGTGAAAGTGGAACAATGGCGTCAGATCAACTTTGTTCCTACCCTGATTGGTACCATTTATCGTGACCTGCAGGTTAATGTGGTAACCTGCAACAACCAGCTCCCCAAAGTCAGCGGGATGGATACCACACACACCCACCACTATTCTGCCAATGACTCGGTTTACGCAGTTGAGCTCTGCCTGGGCAAAACGCTCTCCTTTACTATGTGGGGCAAAGATGATGACGTGTACAGCCCTTCCACTACCGGCAGCCCCGAGAAATTTTCGATTACCTGGAATAACGGGATTCCTTCAGGTCAGTTCCAGACCTTTTATCAGGGCACCGACTCTGCCA
>ERZ795054.238-NODE-238-length-85272-cov-21.940258_pt1 | contig 85272 bp, 85 predicted proteins | sample MGYA00375138_ERZ795054 | MGnify/ENA primary metagenome ERZ795054 (study PRJEB30183, sample SAMN05720215) | anaerobic digester metagenome | isolation source: active sludge of municipal wastewater-treating anaerobic digesters | place: USA | collected 2014-12-23 ... | reverse complement strand
CAAGGAGGAAGGTATCAACAAACTAAAACCCCGACATATCGGGGTTTTAGTTTTGTTATTGATTTGTATTTTGTGTCTAGTGTTTTGTATTTATCAGCACCCTATGAATTTCGTCAGAAAATTCAAGCGAGTGAGCGTTAAGAAATTTGCATGTTTGAGTCCCGATTAATATCGGGACGAGTTTGTAAATTTTAGCGAGCGAGCTTAGAATTTGCCCCAGAAATTCATCGGGGTGCAAGTTTCTTTTCTGTCCGCTTTTCTTTTGAAAGAAAAGCGGGCGAAGATTTTTAGAAATTATAATGTGTCTACTAACTTTTCTTTCTAGATAAGAAAAGTTACAAAAGAAAGTCGCGCCGGATGAAGATACTGATGGCAAGCGCTTCGTTCTTCGCTAAAATTTCAATTCCGCTTCGCTCCTCACAAAATTTTTTAACGCTCATCACTCGCGCTTTGCCTACGTACTTCATATGGCGCATTTAAAATGCAAAATCTAAATTTGAAGTGGTGTAAATTATAAAACAATCTTGCAAATTCGCCATTTGCCGGCCAAGTCTTTTGCAAAAAATATTTTAGCCTGAGGAAGAATATTTCTGATTAATTTTTCCAGCGGCCGTTTTTGCTCGGGGCTGAATTCTAGTAATACAGTAATCAGCCCGCCTCGCGTCGACGAGCAATCGTCTTTGCGAGTCGAGGCGGGCAACCAGCAATCAGCAACCAGTATTTTTTTTATTTGCTTTAATAATTTTGTGTAATGTTGCAAGCCTTGCTCGGAACTGTATAGGGCGGATTTTGGTTCGTATTTTTTGACATTAATCGGAGCTGACTTATAAATTTCTTTGGAAAGATAGGGAAGATTGGCCACAACCACTAACGTGGAATTTTCGATTTTCAATTTACAATTTTCAATAAACGGCGATAATAAATCGCCGTTAAGAAACATTATTTTTTTATCCACATTGTGAATTTTAGCGTTCTTCTTGGCAATTTTCAAAGCTTCATGGCTAATATCAGTTGCAAAATATTTTATTGTTTTTTTGATGCATGCTGCATGTTGCATGCTGTATGCTATTGAAATGATTATATTTCCGCTTCCTGTGCCTACATCTATAATAGCGGTTTTTAAATTTCTTTTTTTGCTGATTGCTGATTGCTGATTACTGATTACTGTATCTACAAGCAGTTCTGTTTCTGGGCGGGGGATTAGGTTATTTTCATTTACCATAAAATCCAAACCGTAAAATTCTTTGTGTCCGACTATATACGCAATCGGTTCCCCCTTCACTCTTCTTCTGATATTTTTGCTGATTATTGAATTTTGCCTGCTGTTTACTGAATATTCCGGATACGTTAAAATAAATTCTCTCGTTTTATTGAGAGAATGGGCTAATATAAGCTCCAAATCGATGTAGTCGATTTTGGCTGAATATTTTTTTATTATTTCCTGAATTTGCATATAAAAAAGATTTAAGAATGAAGATTTATGATTTATAAAAAATTCTTAAATCATAATTCCTAAATCTTAAATCTATTATTGTTTGTTCATCTTAAGCTTTGTGTCTTCTTGAATCAGGGCATTAATAATCGGATCCAGATCTCCGCTAAGAATGGTTTCAATATTGCTCCAAGATTGTTTGATGCGATGATCAGTAATGCGATCCTGCGGAAAATTATAAGTCCGAATCTTTTCGCTGCGATCGCCGGTGCCAACCTGGCTTTTGCGAGTGTCGCCCAGTTCTTTGGCTTTCCTTTCTTCTTCAGCTTGAACCAAGCGGGAGCGCAAAACTTTCATAGCCTTGTCCTTATTTTTGAGCTGAGATTTTTCATCTTGGCAGGAAACAATCATGCCGGTCGGCAAATAGGTAATGCGCACAGCACTCTTGGTTGTGTTGACCGATTGTCCTCCTGGGCCGGAAGAACAAAAAGTGTCGATGCGCAGATCTTTTTCGTTGATAACCAACTCCACCTCTTCGGCCTGTGGCAAAACGGCCACAGTTGAAGTTGAAGTGTGGACGCGGCCCATTTTTTCCGTTTCCGGCACTCTTTGCACCCTGTGGACTCCTGATTCATATTTCATTTTGCTGAAAACATTAGTGCCGTTGATTTCAAAAACAACTTCTTTGAAACCGCCCAGTTCGGTGCGATTGGAATTAAGGACTGAAACGCTCCATTTGTTTTTTTCAGCGTATTTGGAATACATCCTGAAAAGACTGGCTGCGAAAAGGGATGATTCTTCTCCGCCAGCACCGCCGCGAATTTCCACGATAACATCTTTGCTGTCATTCGGATCTTTAGGCAGAAGCAGCATTTCCAATTCTTTTTCTATTGCTTCTTTCTTTTTAGCCAATTCTATATTTTCTTCTGTGGCCATGCTTTGCATTTCAGCGTCTTCTTCGGAGTTCATAATTTCAGCATTATTTTTCATATCATGTTGGATTTTTTCCAACTGATCAATAAGATTCATCGTGTTTTGTAGTTCGGATTGTCTTTTGCCAAGCTCTCCCATTTTTTTGGGATCAGAAAGAATCTCAGGGGAACTGAGCTCAGCGGTTATGGCTGCATATTCATTTTTAATTGATTCCAGTTGATTATTCATAGTTTTTATTATACAATCAATATATAATTATAGCTTGAATAAAGCAATAGGTCAACAAAACAAAAACAAATGAAAAAAGAAAATAATTTAGAAGTATTGCAAGCCGAAATTCAGGTCGGCGTTTCCATTACGGCTTTTATGACGGCAGTTACTATTTTTTTTGTCGGTCTTCTGATAGCAAATTTTGATAAATATAACATTTCCATTAGGATTCCAATCCTGTTTTTAATTATCAGTACCTTTGGTTTTTTATATTCCACTTTGATTTATGGAAATGCTTTCGGACAAGTGGCTAGGCTGAAATCGGGAAACTTTAACAAGCACATGATTTTGGGAAATAGCATCTCGGAATATATAGGAGTATATTTGCTGATATTATCTATGCCATTAGTTATAAACGTGATAACTGAAGATTTATTTTTAAGAATAGCTACGCTGGTTGCTGCTTTTACAGGTTTAATTATGTATCATGCTTCCGGTTTTTCGATAATGGAAAGAAATTATAAAAAGTCACATTATTTACTTTTGGGACTTATCATATTCTTAGAGATTGTTTTATTCATTCTTCAATCTCTGGGCTCATTTTTGGCGATGTATTTTGCGGTGGGATCAATCATTTTTTTTATCTTTTTGACATTTTTTGCAAGAAAAGAGTAAGAAAACAAGCCTTGAAAAATATAAAAACCACCCCTATAAATAAAGGGCGGTTTTTTTGTATAGAAATATTTGCTATTTTTTCTTGGATTTTTTGGCGGCTTTCTTTTCGGTCTTATTCTTAGCCCCAACCTTTTTCTTGCCGGCTGATTTTTCGGCCAGTTTCTTAAAGCGGTCAACGCGGCCTGTAGAGTCAATAACCTTCTTCTTGCCGGTATAGAACGGATGGCAAGCACTGCAAATTTCCACGTGCATTTCTTTTTGGGTTGAGCCGGTAATAAGAGTTGCTCCGCATGAGCAAATAATCTTCGCATCGTTATAATATTCCGGGTGTATAGCTTTTTTCATATTGTTTTAAATAGGCTAAAAATTAGGATTTTTAAACCCGTCCTAATTTCAGGCGGGCATAGAGTACCTAAATACACTAGCATATATAAAGGAAATTGACAAGGGGCAGGTTTCTGCTATACTGAAAAGCGTTATTATTAATTAACAAAAAACATACTTTTTCTGGCTTGTTCCTGCCTTGGTTGCATATGTAATCAGGTTTAGCAGCCATTTTAAGGGAAAAGTAGGTGGCCCAGCTGTTTTGAAGAGCTGTGGCGTAAAGGTAACACTATGTTTTTCTTCCGCTTTTGCGGGGGTTCAATGTGGTAAAAAATATGCAAGAAAATGAAAAACAGGCTGCAGCAGTTGTTGCAACCGAAAAGGACGTTAAAAACGAGAATTACTTCTCAAATCTGGATTTGTCAAAAATAGACGGCAGTCTGGAAGAAATGATGAAAAACGGAGTTCACTTCGGGCACCAAAAGTCCAGAAGAAATCCTAAGATGGATGAATATATCTTTACGGTAAAGAAAGGTATCAACATAATTGATCTGGAAAAAACGCAGGAAAAAGTCAAAGAAGCTTTGCAATTTATTCAAGGCCTTAAAAAGGCTGGTAAAAATATTCTTTTTGTGGGTACAAAAATTCAGGCCAAAGATCTTGTGCAGGAAACTGCAGAGGCTTGTGGTATGCCGTTTGTGGTTGAGCGCTGGTTAGGCGGAACGTTCACAAATTTCAAAGTCATCCGTTCCCGCACACGCTACTTGGTTGACAGCCAAGCGATGCTTGAAAGAGGCGAATTCAAAAAATATACCAAATTTGAGCAGATGAAAAAGATTGAAGAACTGGAGAAAATGGAGAAACGCATGGGCGGCATTAAAAATATGACCGAACTGCCGGCAGCAATTTTTGTTACCAGTGTTAAAGAAGATGCTTTAGCAATTGCTGAAGCTAGGAAAACCGGAGTACCAATCATTGCGATTGCGGATACCAATGTAGATCCTTCCATTATTGATTATCCTATTCCAGCCAATGATGACGCCATATCTTCCTTGCGTCTGATCTTGGCTTATGCATACAAGGGGATCATGGAAGCGTAAAAACAAAATTTTCAATTCACAATTTTCAATTTTCAATCAAGATTTCATTTTTCAATTTTTCAATGTTTTAAATATTTAGTCATTAAAACATTGTAAATTGTTTAGAAATTAGAAATTGGAAATTAGAAATTTAAAAAAGTTATGTTGGAACTTATTAAAAAAATCAGAGAAAGAACCGGCGCGGGCGTTGTGGCTGTTAAAAAAGCCTTGGATGAAGCCGGCGGCGATGAAGAAAAATGCATAGAAATATTGAGAAAAGCCGGACAAAGCAAGGCTGCCAAAAGAGCCGAAAGAAAAGCAAGCGAAGGCGTTGTTGTTTCTTATGTTCATTCCAATAACCGCGTAGCGACTCTCGTGAAACTTCTTTGTGAAACCGATTTTGTTGCCAGAAATGAAGAATTTATTAATCTCGGCAAGGATATCGCAATGCATGTGGCCGCTATGGATCCGAAAGTCATCAAGCCGGAAGATGTGTCAGCTGAAATAGTTGAAAAAGAAAAAGAAATCTGGCGTGAACAATTGGCAAACGAAAAAAAGCCGGCGGAAATGATTGAAAAAATAATGGTTGGCAAAGAAAAGAAATTTCGCGAAGATTTGGCTCTTCTGACCCAGGCGTTCGTGAAGAATCCTGAAATGACAGTTGGGGATTTGATTATTGAAAAAATCGGTAAAATAGGAGAAAATATCCAAGTGGGAGAAATTTCGCGCATTGAAATATAGGTCGAAGGTTGCAATGATTAATCAGGTTAGAAAAAGTTATGCAAAAATATTCAGTTCTCGTATATAGCTGGGAACCATTAAGACAAGCTGCAAGCGATCTCGATCTTCAAAACGGAGATTTGGTTGTTGTGAAAGAAGATTCGTATAACGAAATCGGCATTATTGAATCATTTGAAAGCCTGACATCGGAAGACAAGAAAACAACGATTGTACGCAAAGCTACCAAACGAGATATTGAAACCAGTGAAAAGAATAAAGAAAAAAGAGCGGAAATTTTACAATTGAGCAAAAGCGAAGTTAAGCGCCTGGGACTGAACATGAAATTGGTGGATGTGCATGTAAGTCTTGACGGCAGCAACGCCATTGTCCTTTTTACTGCCGATGAAAGGATTGATTTTCGGGAATTGGTGAAAAATCTTTCAAAAATTTTTCATCGCAGCGTGCGTCTGCATCAAGTCGGTTCGCGCGATGAAGCCAGAAAGATTGGCGGATGCGGAGTGTGCGGCAGAGATCTGTGCTGCCTGCGTTTCCAGGGAAGTTTGCCGAGCATTTCCATAGACATGGCCAGAGTCCAGCAAGTTGCTCATCGCGGAAGCGAGAGGATTTCCGGAGCCTGCGGCCGATTGATGTGCTGTCTTTCATATGAAGCGCAGCAATATAGGGAAATGCTGGAAGGATTTCCGGAAATGCATAGTGTTTTGACAATCAAGGAAGGCAAAGGGGAAGTTATTGAGCTTAATGCTTTGTCGGGAGATATAAAATTGCGCATGGCTGATGGAAGCATTGTAATTGTAAAAAAGGACAGCTTGTAAAAATTTAAAAGTAAAATATATTTCATGTTAAATTATATTCTGCCTCCAATTATAATAGTTATCAGCGCTTCTGTGCTGATTGTCTTTCTTTTTCGCAAAACCAAACATATTCCGGCACAAAATTTAGTTTCTCAAGATGGAGAAATTAAACCGGAAAAAAAGAAAAAAGAGATTGCTTCAGCCCTGGGTCAATTTGGACTGAAGATTTTGGAAAAAATAATGCAGCGCCTGAAGCTGGCAGCTTTGAAATTTCACAATGTCAGCAACGACTGGTTTCATTCTATACGTGAAAAAAGACAAGAGCGCATGCTTATTGATCAGGAAAATATTGAAAAACAGAAAGTAGAAAAAAATATTGATATACGAGAATGGAAAAACAGCGCAAATGCCGAAAACAAAGAAGAAGCAATTAGGCCTTTGATCCGGGAAGAAGCAGTTCAGCCGCAAAAAAGCGGGCTGAAAGATAAAAATCAGCTTGAAGAAGCGTTGATAAGAAGAATAGCCGTCAATCCGCGGGATATAGAAGCCTATGAGAGACTGGGGGATTATTATTTGGAAAAAGAGTGTTTTAGTGATTCACACGAATGCTTCAGTCAAGTATTAAGGCTTAGTCCTATGCATCGTAAAGCAAAATTGAGGATCAGGAGACTTGAAATATTGATAAAATAAATATTTCGCCGACTTAGCTCAACGGTAGAGCAACTGTTTTGTAAACAGTAGGTTTTCGGTTCGAATCCGTAAGTCGGCTCAAAAATAGTATTTAGTATCTTGTATTTAGTATTTGATTTATACGAAATACAAAATACTGTATACAATATACAGATTGGGTAGATGGCGGAGTGGTCAATCGCAGCTGACTGTAAATCAGCCGACTTCGGTCTTCGGGGGTTCGAATCCCTCTCTGCCCACACTTCGACTCGTCCCGATAAAGCGGGACTCGCTCAGTGTAAACACACGTAATAAGTTATAAATCGGTGCTTTCTCTTGCAAAAAAGCGAGGCGAAGTACCCTGAGCTTGTCGAAGGGCAAAATTCGACTCGTCCCGATAAATCGGGACTCGCTCAGTGTAAACAAATGTAAAAAGTTATAAGTCGGTACTTTTTCTTGCAAAAAAGCGAGGCGAAGTACCCTGAGCTTGTCGAAGGGCATGCATATGTTATGGTATGTGTATATAGCTAAAGCAAAAACTAGCAGGTATTATACAGGAATTACAACAGATGCTCAAAAAAGAATTGAAAGGCACAATAATGGAAAAGGTTCAAATATGGCAAGACAGCAAGGACCTTTCGTTTTGGTTTATAAATCCTTATCTTTTCAAAATAAATCCGAAGCTAGAAAAAGAGAAGCGCAAATTAAAGGATGGAGCAGGATAAAAAAGGAGAAGTTGATAAAAGGGGAATGGAAATAGAATCAACTTTCGCCCAGATAGTTCAGTGGCGGAACGCATCCATGGTAAGGATGATGTCGGGAGTTCGATTCTCCCTCTGGGCTCACGGGTACAAAATAATTTCATAATTTATTAATTTATTTTTTCACAAATATGGCGACAAAAACTAAGGAAAATCTGGTTAAGATGAAATGCAGTGAATGTAAAAGAATTACATACTATACTTCACGTAACAAGAAAAAGATCAAAGAAAAATTGGAAATGAACAAGTATTGCAAATTTTGCAAGAAACATACTTTGCACAAGGAAATGAAGTAACCTGTCATTTTATAGATGCTTGTTTTTTCCCATAAAAATGTTAAACTAAGATTAGAGTTTATATAACTTATTATCTTGGTTTAATTTTTATGAAAAATGATGTTTTGAAAAATAAAGCGAAAACATTAAGAAAAGAAGGGTTTTCATTTAGGGAAATAAGCGAAAGACTAAAAATATCTAAAAGTACGGCAAGTTTATGGCTAAGAGATGTCACATTATCAAAAGTTGCCAAGAAGAGAATTTGTAAATTAGGAGTTGATGGAAGAAATAAGGGCAACGATTCAGTAAAAAAAAGAATAGCAAAAGAGGATAAAAAAATATTATTTAAGGTTAAAAATAGTCTTAGCGAATGCTTATTACCGAAAAATGATCTAAAGTTTGTATGTGCGTTGCTTTATTGGTGCGAAGGAGGAAAAACCGAAAAAGCGCAATTGACTTTTATAAATTCAGATCCGAAACTTGTAAGATATTTCGTTACTATTTTTAGAAAAGCATTTGACGTTGATGAAAAAAGATTCAGAGCATTGATTCATGTTCATAAATATCATAATATTGGTCAGCAGATTGAATTTTGGTCTGAGGTTACTAACATACCAAAATCACAATTCACCAAGCCATACAGCAAGCCAAATACCGGAAAAATAACAAAAGAAAATTATCAGGGATGCGTAAGTATCAAATATTATGGACGAGAGATAAGACAAGAGATGTTGTTTTTAATCAACGAAATTTCAAAATAATAAATACGCGGGGTTAGTTAAACGGTATAACTGCGCTCTCCAAAAGCGTTATTGTGGGTTCAATTCCTACACCCCGTGCATTAACAAAAACAAGCTTCTTTTCGGAGCTTGTTTTTGTTAGTTAGCAATTAACGCCGGATAAAATAAAATTAGTGTATTTTTCGTACTAAAGAGCGTACAATGGAAGATAATATTAAGTTTAATGTAATTACACATATGAAAAAAGAAATTAAAAAGGGAAAAATTATCATTTCCAAAGACGGACCGTATTTTGTTTCCGGAAATTTACCCTTAGAAAAAGAGACAATTATTACTGATGAGGAACGTTTGCCTTGCGAATGGAAAAAAGGTAAAAAGTATCCTGAGCAGGAAACATATGCTCTTTGCCGCTGTGGAAAATCAAAAAACATGCCGTATTGCGATGGTACGCACGTGACTTGCGGCTTCAAGGGGACGGAGACAGCTGACAGAAGAAAATATTTCGAGCAAGTGGATTCAAAAACAGAGGGTCCGGAGCTTGATCTGACTGATGTGGAGAGTCTTTGTGCTAGAGCGCGTTTCTGCGAGAGAAAAGGAAGCGCGTGGAATTTGACGGAAAATTCCGATGATCCGCTGGCAAAAAAAACGGCCATCGAGCAGGCATGCAATTGTCCTTCGGGCAGACTTGTGGCTTTGGACAAGGAAACAAAAAAGGCCTATGAACCCGAATTTGAAGAATCATTAAGTCTTGTGGAAGATCCGGAAATGGGGGTCAGCGGGCCGATCTGGGTCAAAGGAAGAGTGCAGATCAAATCTTCAGATGGACACAGCTATGAAAAAAGAAACCGCGTGACGCTTTGCCGTTGCGGCCAGTCTGGAAACAAACCATTTTGCGACGGTAGCCATATAGAAAGCGGTTTTGATGACGGAGACGAAACGCTTAAATAACTTGTATTAGTAAATAGGATTATCAGTGACTTAATAAATTGAAAATATTTGCCATCTTTCTTGTATTAGTATCTGGCGCTGAATTTATAAAACTTAAAACATAAGTATGATTGTTTTTGCAGCTATCATGCCGCATCCGCCAGAGAGTATTCCGGGCCTCGGGAAGCCGGGGAGTTTTAATCTTATAAAAAAAACGCTTGATGCTTTTGAAAAACTCAGAATTGACCTTGAAAAAGCCGATCCGGAAACAATTGTCATAATTTCTCCCCATGCCTATTCTGAGGAATATACTTTTGTGATAAATTCTGCCAGCGAACTTATTGGAAATTTCAGCGAATTCGGATCAGACAAAGAGTATAAATACTCCAATGATGCTAAAATTGCTGATGAACTAAACTTTTTGTGTCTGCAAAAGGATCTGATGGCCAAACTGCATCCAGGCCCTTTGGATTATGGGGCATTGATTCCTATCTATCATTTGACTAAAAATATTAAACCAAAGGTTGTCCATCTGTCTTTTTCAAAAATGAATTATGAATTTCATTATCGCTACGGAGAAACTCTGCAAAAAATCATTGAAAGTTCCGATAAAAGAGTGGCTATCATTGCCAGCGGCAACTTGTCCCACAAATTAACGCCTAATGCGCCGGCCGGCTTTTATCCCAAGGCTGTCAAATTTGACGCGAAAGTTTTGCGTTATTTGGGCGAAAATAATTTGTCAGGCATTATGAGTTTTGACAAACATAGCACCAAATCAGCTGAATGCGGTATGCGTTCAATCATAATTTTGCTGGGCGCCTTGCACGGCAAAAACTATAAATTCGATCTCCTGAGTTACGAATATCCGCTAGGTATTGGCTATATGACAGCCAGGTTGCTTTAGCATTCTTCGCCCGCTAGTTTATTGCAGATTAAGAGATAAAATGGTAAAATTTAGTTAGGATTTATATATTTATTTTTTTACGCTTCACTGCTCGGCGCTTGCTGTTTTAGTGTTATGTGCCATCACGGCAGTATGTTGATTATTTTTTAGTATAACGATTAAAAAGCGCCTGCGTAAAGTTCCGCGCAAAAAAACAAATATATAAATCTTGCATGATAAAAATCTTTTAAAATATTATTATCTGGATATGGAACAGAAAATCGTGATGTATACCGACGGTGGATCAAGAAATAATCCCGGTCCGGCGGCAGTTGGTGTTCACATTGAAACTTTGCACAAACAATACGGCCATTATATTGGTGAAAAAACCAACAATGAGGCTGAATATGCAGCTGTGATTTTTGGTTTGCAAAAAATCAAACAACTGGTTGGCAAAGACAAGGCAAAAGAATATGAAGTTGAATGCTATCTGGACAGCGAATTTGTCACCAAACAGCTGAAGCACGAATATAAAGTCAAAGACGAGAATATCCAAAAATTATTTTTGGAAGTCTGGAATTTGATGCTGGATTTTAAAGCCGTTACTTTTAATCATATTTATCGGGAAAAAAATAAAATCGCCGATGCGCTGGTCAATGAAGCGCTGGATGCGCAGGGGAAACAAAGCTCGTTGTTATAAAAATAGCTACCCCGCACCAAATTCCGAATAAAGTTTAATTAAAATATTTAAAATTTATTTAACGGAATCGCCTGCGGCTTAAAAAGCAATTTAATATTATTTTAATTAAAGAATTGGTGCGGGGCGCTCATTTTTGTAGCTACTCGCTCCACTTATAGACAAAAATGGCGAAGGCGAAGAAATGGACAATCTGGATTTTAATAATCGCAGCAATAATCGGCGGTGTTTTTTGGTATGTAAAAAGTCGGCAGCCTAAAACAACGTATACTACCGCAGAAATCGCAAAGGGAAATCTGACTCGGACGGTTTCAGTGACCGGCAAATTGGTGGCAAAAGAACAGGCTGACCTGTCTTTCAAAATCAGCGGCCGGATTGAAGCAATGTTTGTTGATATTGGCGATAAGGTTGAAAAGGGACAAAAAATCGCCACGATCGACAAAGGCACATTGAATGAACAGCTCTATCAAGCCAAGCAGGATTTGATCGCGCAGAGAAACGCTCTTTATTCAATGAAGAGAAATAATTCTGGTTATAACTGGGCACAAAAAGACGCTCAAAGAGCTGTCATAAAAAAAGCCGAGTCCGCTGTGACAGCCGTGCGGGAACAAATTTCAGAAACCACTCTCTATTCTCCAATCAGCGGAATAGTAATCACAAAAAATGTTGATGAAGGAGAAACAACGGTGGCTAATGCCGTGACTGCCAACACCTCTGTGGTGACAATTGCCAGAGAAGGCGAATTGGAAGTGCAGGCTAATATTCCCGAATCGGATATTGTCAAAATAGCTTTGGGACAAAAAGCCAATGTGACTCTGGATGCTTTCAACGCGGAGGATATTTTTTCCGCTGAAATTGTTGAAATCGAACCTTCCGCCACGGTCATTCAAGATGTGGTTTACTATAAAGTCAAACTGAAATTTCCAGCCTATGATGAAAGATTTAAAAATGGCATGAGCGCGAACATTGATATCCACACGGCTGAAAAAGAGGGTGTGCTTATGGTTCCTGCTCGCGCGATCAAGGAAGATGGCAAGAAAAAATATGTGGAAGTTTTGAAGGCTGACGGCATTACGACGGAAAAGATTTATATTGAAACGGGATTGGAAGGCGATGAGGGAATGGTGGAAGCTAAATCCGGCCTCAAAGGCGGGGAGAAAGTTGTGACTTTTGTAGCGACGAAATAAATTCAACACTTGTCATCCTCGCGAAGGCGGGGATCCATGTTTCACTAGTTTTTTATTAAATCAAAACAGAATAAATATATTATGGATAAATTTTCTTGTATTAATTCAATTTTGTATTTTATATAATCAGTGGTGTCTGGATTCCCGCTTTCGCGGGAATGACAAAGTTTTTGTTCCGTTTGACAATAAAAAAAGCCCGCGGACTTTTGATTGCAAATTATCACAATCAATTTCCGCGAGCTAGTTGCTGGCGCGATTTTACTAATGAAGCTTTACTTCGGTAGCGATTTCTTCAATATCACAAATGGATATATAAGCAGTTCCGTTGCCATTATGAAATGTGCAAATGATATTACCATTTTCATCTACACTTTCAATTGCTAATTCATTGGTTTCGGCGCCACTTTTCGTTCTAAAACAAACTGCAATTTTTTTGTCCCGTGCTTTTTTAAGCAAATTAATCTTGAATTCGTCGGCTTTATTGTTCATCTGATCCTTCTTTCCGGCTTTATTAAGCCAATAATTATTTTTTGTAGGTACTAAATACTAATTATCTATTATACTCTAAAATTACCAAAATGTCAATACCCTTAATTAAAGTTGAGAATCTTTGCAAAACGTATGAAAACGAAGGCGTGGAAACGCCGGTTCTTCATGAAATGAATTTTGAAATCGAAAAAGGAGAATTTGTTTCAATTATGGGACCGTCGGGATCGGGCAAATCAACGTTGATGCAGATTTTGGGCATGCTCGACCGACCATCTTGCGGAACATATTTGTTTGAAGGGAAAGACATCACAAAATTTTCCGATGATGAGCTGGCCAAGATTCGCAATAAAAAAATTGGCTTTGTTTTTCAATCATTCAATCTTCTGCCGCGCACCAGTGTCTATGAAAATATCGAATTGCCGCTGCTGTACGACAGTGATCATTTGGAAAAGCATAATGATGAAAAGATTTTGCCGGCGCTCAAAGCTGTGGATATGGAGCATCGTGCGACCTATCTTTCCAATCAGCTTTCGGGGGGCGAAAAACAGCGGGTAGCCATTGCCAGAGCTTTGGTGAATGAGCCGGAAATTATTTTTGCCGATGAACCGACCGGAAACCTGGATTCAAAATCCGGATTAGCTGTCATGAAAATATTGCAGGATCTCAACAATCATGGCCATACGATTATTTTGGTGACGCATGAAACCTATACCGCCCAGCATGCCAAAAGAATATTGCAAATTAGAGACGGAAAAATCATTGCCGATGTGAAAGTTGAAAAAAGACTAATCGCGGATGGAGAAGGAGAACTGCTAAAATAATTTATAAAGTTTTAAAGTTCATAAAGTTTTTAAAGTAATCTGTGAAACTTTCTTCACCAATAAAAATTTCATATAAAAACCTGATGGCGGCGAAATTCCGCTCGTTTTTAACAATCCTCGGAATAATCATCGGAATAGCATCGGTAATTATTGTCATGGCCATCGGTGCCAGCGCGCAGCAGCTTATTATTGATCAGGTCAACGGGATGGGAACGAATCTGATTGGTATTTTACCAGGAGCTTCAGACGAAGAAGGTCCGCCGGCGTCGGTGATGGGAGTTGTGACGACAACACTCAAAACTTCAGACTTGGATGCGATAATGATCAAAAAAAATGTGCCGAATGCCATTGCGGCTTCGGGATATGTCAGCGGAATTGCGACGGCCGAATATAAAAGCACTTCTTCCCAAAGTAATTTTCAGGGAGTTTCGGCCGGTTTTATTGATGTTGAAAATAATAAGTTGCAAGCCGGAAGATTTTTTACCAATGAAGAAGATGATGGGGTTGCCCGGGTGGCCGTCATCGGGTCTAAAAAAGCCGCAGATCTCTTTGGCAGCGATGATCCGATTGGAAAGGTCTTTTCTTTGAAAGATACTAATTTTGTCGTGATTGGAATTTTTGAAAAAAAGGGATCTTCGGGATTTTCCAATGTTGACGAGATGATCTTCATTCCACTTCAGACAGCACAGAAAATAATGCTGGGAATAAATTATCTCAATTTTGCCCGCGTAAAAATAGATTCTTTTGAAAATATGGATCGGGCGGCGGCGGATATAAAATACACAATTAGGATGAAACACAACATTAAAACTTCCGCCGGGGATGATTTTTCTGTCCGAAATACGGCGCAAGCGCTGGAAATGATAAATAAAATCACTAATGTTTTAAAATATTTTCTGGCCGGCATTGCCGGAATCTCACTTTTGGTTGGAGGCATTGGAATTATGAATATCATGCTTATTTCGGTGAACCAGAGAATCCGAGAAGTAGGGCTGCGAAAAGCGGTCGGCGCCAGGACCAGACATATCATAGTTCAATTTTTGGCCGAATCTGTTTTTATTACGCTGGTCGGAGGAATAATAGGCATAATAGTCGGAATTCTGGTTTCGTTTTTAGCTTCCGTTATAATCAATTATTTAGGATATTCTTGGCAATTTTTAGTATCGTTAAGTTCAATCATTATTGGGACATCCATTTCGGTTTTGATTGGAATTATTTTTGGAATTTATCCTGCCCGCAAAGCTTCGCAAATTAGTCCAATGGAAGCATTGAGATATGAATAATAAATAATTTGAAACTGAAAAATCAAAATGGAAAATGACAAAGCAAAATGGAAAAAATACTTTTCTAATGGAAAAGAAATTATTTTTAGCACTGCTTCAAAAAAAGGAGAACCAAATGCAGTTATAGTTATTTCCCTTGGAATTATTGACGGGTATTTGTTAATTGCAAACTGTCAGATGAAAAAAACTATAAACAATTTAAAAGAGAATAATAGTGTTTGTATTATTGGAGGTTATTATAAATTAGTTGGCAAGGCTAAGATAATAAGCAAGGGAAAGTATTTTGATATGGCCGTAAAAAAATCAAAAGGATACAAAGTGAAAAATGCAATATTGATAAAACCTAGAAAAATAATTAATTTAGACAAGATTGAAATTTTTAATTTTACATTGTAATTTTAATTTTTGAGATTTACATTTTGCATTAGCTTATATGTTTAGGCGATTATTTCTTTCAATTAAATTAGCATTGCGAAACCTGAAAACGAACAAGGGCCGGACTGTTTTGACATTGGTCGGGGTTGTGATCGGAATTATGTCGGTTATCGTGGTTAATTCGAGCGGTGAAGGAGTAAAAAAATATATAATGGGTCAGTTTGACAGCTATGGCAATGATTTAATCCAGATTGAAACAAAAGTTCCGTCAACCTCAGCCACATCTTCTGAAAACGCAATGGGCCAAGCCATGGGGGTTCAAATTACGACACTTAAAACTTCAGATGGAGAAGAAATAAAAAAGCTGCCGAATGTTTATGGCTATGCGGCCGGGACAATGGGGCAGGAAATCGTTTCCTATAAAGGCGAAAATAAAAGAGCCATGCTTTTCGGCAATGGCGCGGAATATCCCTTGATTGATACCGGCATAAAAGTTTCGGAAGGGACATTTTATACTGAAAGCGATGACAATAGTTTGGCGCAAGTTGTCGTGATAGGCCAGGACATAAAAGACACTCTTTTTAAAAATGAAAATCCTATCGGCAAAAATATAAAAATAAAAGGCATGAATTTTAAAGTTATTGGCCTTTTGGAAAAAAGAGGAGCGGTTTCGTTTTTCAATTATGACGAGCTTATTTATTTGCCGGTTAAAACTTTAGAGAAAAAAATTCTCGGAATTGATTATGTCAGATATATTTCAGTGAAAGTAAAAGATGTCGGTAAAATTGATGTGACTGCGGCTGATATTACCGATCTCTTGAAAAAGCTGCATAGAACTCCGAAAGCGGAGCAGGAGGATTTTTCGGTCATGACAATGCAGGAAGCGCAGAAAATTATAGATGATGTTTTTAATGTTATTACGATTTTGCTTTTAGCTCTTACTTCAATTTCATTGGTTGTCGGCGGCGTGGGAATTATGAATATTATGTATGTAGCGGTGGTTGAAAGGACTTTTGAAATTGGACTTCGCAAAGCAGTCGGTGCCAAGGAAAAAGACATCAAAAACCAGTTTCTTTTTGAAGCCATTATTCTGACATCTCTCGGCGGCATTGTCGGGATAATACTGGGGTTCATTTTAAATGTGTCCTTTTCGTATATTTTTTCTTTGCTGGGTTTTAATTTGCAACTTTCATTGACGCTTAATTCCGTTCTGCTGGGAGTTGGTTTTTCCATGGCAACAGGCATAATATTCGGCTATTATCCGGCCTGGAAAGCGTCTAAATTGTCACCAATGGAAGCTTTAAGGAAAGAATGATGGATTTCGAATTTTGAATTTCGAATGAATTTTTAAATCCGAATTTTGAAGCATTTTGAAAATTGAAAAATTGAAAATTCATTGAAAATTGTGAATTGAAAATTGAAAATTTGCTAGCAATATTAGACAATAATTCGAAAAACCCCGCAAGTTGTGGGTTTTTTGCTAATGTGCTAGTTTAAAAATACAATTTAACCCTTAAAATAAGCCTATGCCCGCAGTTGTCGTGTTGGCGGACAGGGAAAATTCTAAAAAGCGATGTTGGAAATAAAAAAATTTTTTAGCCTGGATGACAAACTGAAAAAGTTTTTCAGCATGAGCGACAAGCTAAAAGAGGGCATGGATGAGAAACTAAAAAAAGCAAAACTAATGTTGAAAAATGCATTAGAGAACTTGAAGCAGAATAAATTTTTAAAATCCGTTTTTTCCGGAGCGGATGCAGAAACAAAAAACGAAGAACCGGAAAAAAATATTACAGAACCGGTTTTGGAACCAGTAGAAAGTCCGGAAGATATTGAAAAAAAGAAAAAACGCGAAGTTGTTTTTGAACTGGCGCTATTCTTAATTCTGGGAATTTTACTAGGCATTACCATAAAAACCGAGGCTGTGAAGAGAATAACCATAGGTTTTAATGATTATAAAATAGCTAATGGCCAAAATGGATATAACCTTGAAGAAATAAAAAAAGTTTTGGAACAAAAAGCAACAACCGCGCAAGATATGCAACAATCAGCCGGAGCTCAAACTCAACAATAATAAATTAATAAAATTAATCTTATGACAAATGAAAAAAAGACTGAAGAAATTTTAATTGAAGAAGAGAAAGCCAGAATAGAATCTCTGATTACAGCGAAGCAGCCTGACGCGGAAGATGAAAATTCTCCTGAAAATGTTGCAAAAGAAAAAGACAAAAAAATTAAAAACTTGATTTCCGCCGTAATTCTCTTGGCGGGATTGTTTGTAGGAAGCCTGTTTGTTGATGTCATCCAATTAGTCAAAGGCGGCGGCTTTTCCCAGCGCGCTTTGGACAAGACGGATGTTTTTGCATCAAACGGCAAGACCTGGGTGGCTTTTTCAGACCCAATCGTAACTGTAGAAGTTATCAATGATGAAGCTTGCGGGGAAGCTTGTTCTCCTGACGAAGTTCTTCTGGGACTTAAGCAGGCAATTCCAACGATGTTGACGAAGAAAGTTGACGCAACTTCGGAGCAAGGCAAAAAACTGGTAGCTCAATTCTCAGTTAAAACTATTCCAACATTTATTTTCTCGAAAGAATTTGAAAAATCGCCTATTTTTGCCAATGCGCAGCCTTTTCTGGACAAACAGGGCGACAAATACGCGATCAAAAGCGCGGAAGCCGGATTTCCGATTGGAAAATACATTGCAACTCCGACTATAAATGACAATGATATAAAGATCGGTTCAAATGAAGCTAAAATAAAAGTTGTGGAATTTTCTGATTTTTCCAACCCAACCGATGCACAAACTTACAAAAATGTCATCGCGCCTATGCTTAAGGATTATGACGGTAAAGCTCAGTTGATTTTCAAAAACTATTTTGCTTCAACTTCTACACAGGCCCTAAGCGCCGCCTTAGCAAGTGAATGTGCCAACGAGCAAGGAAAATTCGTGCCTTTTGCCGAAAAATTATATGGATCGCAGGCAGCTTGGTCAAAAGTTAAAGACCCAAGCAATATTTTCAATGGCTATGCTTCTTCTCTTGGTTTAAATTATGCGGACTTCAGCAAGTGCCTAAAGGACAAAAAATATCAGGACAAAGTCAATCAATCCCTGAAAGAAGGGCAGGATTTTGGCATCAGTGAAACAGCCACCATATTTGTTGGAAATGACTTCCAAAGTGGGGCAATCAAATATGACGATGTCAAAAAAGTTATCGATGAACAGCTGGCAAAGTAGTTGCAAAAATATTTCGTTTTCTAAAAAACAAGGCGTAAGGCCTTGTTTTTTTATGCATGTATTTATTCTGTTGAATATGCTATACTGATTAGTAATGAATCCCGCAGTAAGATTCAAAAATATTGCTGCAGGTTTCTTAAGGTTTTAAAAAACAGTATGAAATTCAACAAAGAAACTTTTGAAATTATTTTTTTTGCGCGCGGCGGACAGGGTGCCAAGACGGCTTCTGAGCTGATCGCGCACGCGGCTGTTTTGGAAGGGAAATATGTCAAAGCTTTCCCGTTTTTTGGGCCGGAAAGATCAGGAGCACCGACCAAAATGTTCCTACGCGTTTCTGAAGAACCGATTCGCACACAGGAGCCGATTATTGATCCGGATGCAGTGGTGGTGTTGGACGAAACAGTCATAGACTGCCAGGATGTGGTCAAAAATTTGGATCGCCATGAATCACTGATTGTAAATTCAAAAAGAACTCCCGAAGAAATCCGTAAAAAAATCCCGCATTTTGAGGGGAAGATTCACACGATTGATGGCAATGACATCGCCCTTAGAATTGCCGGCAATTCAAATCCGAATATGGTTCTGATGGGACAACTGATAAAAGTGACTGAAATTATTAAACTGGAAAATGCCATGCGTATTTTCAGAGAAGTCTTCACGCCGAAAATCGGAAAAGAACTGACGGAAAAAACAATCCAAGCCATGCAGGCCGGATATGATGAGATATAGAGTATAATCTCAAAGCTCAAATGACAAATATCAAATAAATGACTAAAACCTAAAAAATAAAAAATTGAAAATTTATTAAAGATTTTGTTTAAGCGAATAAAGTTTTAACAGAAAAATTATGGAGCGAGGCGGTATAATAAAGCACAATAAAGATAATGCTCCCAAGACGGGGGATTGGAAGTTTATGAAACCGGAAGTTGATGCTTCTAAGTGTATTGGTTGCGGCACCTGCGTAAATCCTTGTCCGGAAGCGGTCATTGAACTTATCGAAAGAGCGGATGGCAATAAGAAAAAACTGGCCGAAATTGATCAGGAATATTGCAAAGGTTGCGGAGTCTGCGCCGCAGTCTGCCCGGTTAAAGCCATTTCCATGCGGAAATAACTTTGGAATTTTGAATTATGAATTTTGAATTTAGAATGAATTTTAAAATTAAAAATTTAGAAATTAGAAATTGATTTAAAATTAAAAATTTAAAATTGAAAATTTGATAAACTCAATTTATATCATTTTAAGATAATGAAAAACAAACCAGAAAAAAACAAATCAAATATAAAAGCCATGAACGGTGGTTATGCGATGGCGGAGGCGCTGCGGCAGATTCAGGCTGATGTGATGGCGGTCTATCCGATCACTCCGCAAACAACAATCATCGAAACATATGCCAAAATGAAAGCCGATGGCAAGGTTGCCACAGAAATTGTCCATGTTGAATCAGAGCACAGCGCCATGAGCGCGACAATCGGAGCCTCTGCGGCAGGAGCCAGGGCTGTGACCGCGACAAGTTCACAGGGCCTTTTGTATATGGCGGAACTTTTACCGGTGGCTAGCGGTCTACGACTCCCAATTGTTATGTGCGTGAGTTCCAGAGCGATTAGCGCGCCAATCAATATTCACGGAGAACATGGCGATGTGATGGCTGTGCGGGATTTGGGCTGGATTCAGATTTTTTCTGAAAATGTGCAGGAAGCCTATGATGATGTCATAATTGCCGCAAAATTGGCAGAAACGGTTGATTTGCCGGTTATGCCGATTATGGATGGATTTCACACTTCGCACACAACGGAAAGGATAGAAATTTGCGATGATAAAGATATTAAAAATTTTGTGGGAAAAAGGAAAGCCGAGCAGTCCCTTTTAGATTTTAAGAATCCTGTTTCTTTCGGTCCGGTGGCTCTCCAAAATTCATATTTTGAATTCAAAATCGATCAGGAGGGAGCGATGCAAAAAGCCAAAAGCGAATACAAAAAAATCTGCGCGGAATATAAAAAAATATCCGGCAGAAGGCACGGACTTTTTGAAGAGTATAAATTGGATGATGCGGACTCGGCCATTGTGATCATGGGAGCAACTTCGGAAACCGCTAAAGTAGTCGTAGACAATCTCCGAGCTAAAGGCAAAAAAGTCGGACTTTTGAAAATAAATTTGTATCGGCCGTTTCCATACAAAGAAGTCGGCAGGGAACTTGCGCATATCAAAAAAATTGCAGTTTTGGACAGAGCGATTTCTTTCGGCGCTTATCCGCCTCTCTATCAGGATATAGTTTCAAGCATGCAACACGCCGGCAGTCACAAACACGAAATTGCCAGCTATATCTATGGGCTGGGCGGTCGCGACACTTTGCAAAAAGATATTGAAAAAGTTTTTGATGATTTGGAAGAAGGGGAAATATCCAATAAGGTTAAATATTTAAAATAATTTATATGAAAAAAATTTATAAAATTTCATTAGCCTCAATTTTGTTGTTTGGTTTTGCAAAAAAAGTTTTCGCCTGTAGCGGGGGATTTAATTATCCGATAGGAAGTTTAGAATTTTATATTATCTTTATTTTTCCTTTAATATTAATTTTGCCATTAGCACTAATAATTTTTTTTACAATTTTCAAAAATAAACAGAGAAAAAATATTTTATATTTTTATATTGCTATATTACTATTGATTTTATATGGATGTATGGCATATGCAGCATCGTATATGGCATCGATCCTTTCTTGCGCTGCGCCTTTTTAATTTTTCAAATTAATCTGTATATGAATAAGAATTTAACTAAAAAATTAGCTCCGGGGCATGCAACTTGCGCGGGGTGCGGAATTCCGGCAATTGTGCGCACGGTTCTTGGCGCGACTGATGAACCCGTGATTGTTTCCAACGCCACCGGTTGTTTGGAAGTGACGACCACGATTTATCCCAACACATCCTGGAAAGTGCCGTATATTCACAGCGCTTTTGGTAATGCGGCCGCCACTGCCGCGGGAATTGATGCGGCGCAGAAAGCCTTGCTGAAAAATAAAACCCTTCGACAAGCTCAGGGTAAAAAACCAGCCAAGATTGTCGCATTTGGCGGTGATGGGGGAACATATGACATTGGCCTGCAGGCTCTTTCCGGCGCGCTGGAACGCGGACACGATTTTCTCTATGTTTGTTATGACAACGAAGGCTATATGAACACTGGTTGCCAAAGATCGGGAGCCACGCCCTATGGTGCCAACACGGAAACGCAGCCGGCCGGCACGCAGTCTTTTGGCAAAGACAAGCAAAGAAAAGATTTGATGGAAATCGTCAAAGCGCATGGCATAAAATATTTGGCGCAAGCCAATGTCGCCTATCTGGATGACTTGAAACGCAAGGCCAAAAAAGCGCTGGAAACTCCGGGCCCATCATTTCTTCTAGTGCTCCAGCCCTGCACCAGTCTTTGGCGTTTTCCAACTTCGGATTATGTCAAAGTTGGAAAGTTGGCAACCGAAACCAATTTCTGGCCGCTTTATGAAATCGAAGATGGAAAATATACTATAAATTATACGCCTTCCAATAAAAAACCAATTGAAGAATTTCTAAAAACCCAAGGACGCTTCAAGCATCTTTTCACTAGTCGTAACAAAAATATTATTTTGCAAATACAGCAACAGATAGACGAGAACTGGGAAAAGCTTCAGAAAAAAGTATCTGGTATCTAGTATCTAGTATCTAGTATCTCGTATCTTGCATTTAGTATGAATGCAAAAATACCAAATACTTTATACAAAATACATAATACTATTTGTAATGCTTGCAAAAAGGGCTCAAATAGGCTAAAATATGAGCTATGCCGATGTAGCTCAGCTGGTAGAGCAATACACTCGTAACGTATAGGTCGCCGGTCCGATTCCGGCCATCGGCTCAGACTAAAGTCAGCTTGCCCCGTAGCGAAACGAAGTTTCTGCTTCCGGGGTTCGATTCTGGCAGGTGGCTCATTATAAAAATGTTTGGTATATTCGTATATTTGTATTTAATTCGCCACCGCCTAGGCGGGGTCCCGCTATGGCGGGATAATTCGTAAAGAAAATCATGAAAACTTTTATTTGTGAAATTTGCGGGGATGCGTATCTGGGAGAAGACAAGCCAGCTAGCTGTCCTTTTTGCGGAGCGCGGTCAGCTTTTATTAAAGAAGGAAAAGAGGCTAATCCTGTTGTGAACGTGAAAGAAAATTTGAGCGATATTTCTAAAAAAAATCTTCATGAAACTTTGGAACTGGAAATGCAGGCTAATGCTATCTACACCTGCATGGCCGGAAAAGCGGCGACCTATGAAATTAGCAAAATGTACAAAAGATTGGCGAAGATTGAGCTCGAGCATGCCATTATTTGCACAAAACTTTTAGGGATTGAAATGCTGCCAGCCGGCAGTGAACTTTGCAGCGACGCTGACGCTGAAAATTTTCAGAAAACAATTGAGCTTGAAAATCACGCTTCAAGTTTATACAGTGAATTTGCCAAAACATCAACCGAAAAGCACATAAAAATTCTTTTCACGGCGCTCAATCAAGCAGAGATGGATCACATTGATTTAATAAAAAATTATTTAAATTGATATTAAAAAGTCTTAACTTTTATTAAAATGAGTAAAAAAAATTTAATATTTCTGCTTGTATTATTTTTAATTATTCCCAATATTGCTTTTGCTTGCGCTACTGTTATTTTTTATAATTTAGCATCCTACTTTTTGATTGCTGTTCTGATTATTTTTTTGGTTATAGTTGTAATAAAAAGCGTTATAAGAAAAAAAATATACAGGGGAAAATTGAACATGGTTTTGTTAATAATTGTTTTATTGTTTGCAGTTTTATTTTTATATATGAAATATCTTGATTATAATGAGTATAAAGAAATGAAGGAATGCGAGAAAAAATGTATAGATGAAAAAATTCCTTGTTTTTGTAATAAAGCGGGATGCTGATGCGCTTTAATTTTTTTATTCATCTTTTATACATTGATTAGTATATTAGTAATTAATTTGTAACTTTAATTTAAAACTTAAAATTTATAATTTAAAATTTTATGACGGTTTGGTCGTACACAATTATTAGCGTTTTAATAGTAAGCAGTCTCTCGCTTTTTGGGTTGATTGCTTTTCCGTTTGGCGAAGAAAAAATCAAAAAATTTCTGATTTGGGCGGTGGCGTTTGCGGCCGGCACGCTTTTGGGCGACGCTTTTTTGCATTTGATTCCTGAGTCGTATAAAAGTAGTGGCGATATTAGCGTTGCTTTTTCACTCATGGGTGGTATCCTGGCGTTTTTTGTTTTGGAAAAATTCATTCATTGGCATCATTGTCATGATATTGATTGCGATGAACACAACCCGACATTTTCCTATGTCATAATGTTTGGAGATGCCATGCATAATTTTATTGATGGCATGATTATCGCAGCCAGCTTTTTGGTTAGCATTCCCATTGGAATTGCGACGACGATGGCAGTTGTGTGCCATGAAATTCCTCATGAAATCGGAGATTTTGCGTCGATGCTCTATGGCGGATTTTCCAAACAAAAAGCGCTTCTCTATAATTTTTTGGCCGGAATTGTGGCAATTTTTGGCGCTATTTTAGTGCTGGTTATAGGCAATAATATTGAAAACACAACGCACTATTTGATTCCGTTTGCTGCCGGAGGATTCATTTATGTTGCCAGCGCTGATATTATTCCCGAACTTCATAAATCAACAAAAGTTTCTCATTCATTCGGACAGCTGTTGTGTATTTTAGGGGGAGTTGCTATTATGTATGCTCTGCTGGTGTTGGGTTAAACAGCGACTCTAATACTCGAATTTATCACGCTAATGACTCTAATAAAAAGAAAAATAGATAATTTATATTATCCCGAATTATCTTATGAAATTAGCGGTCTGTTGTTTAAAACGCATAATGAGCTAGGAAGATTTAAGCTAGAGAAACAGTATTGTGATTTATTTGAAAAATATTTGATAAAAAATAAAATTAAATTTCAAAGGGAAAAAGATTTAAGAAAAATTTTTATAGAAATTGATTCAAAAGGTAATATCCCAGATTTTATTATAGAAGAAAAAATAATTGTTGATTTTAAAAATAAAAAATTTATTACTAAAGAGGATTATTATCAGATGATAAGATACTTAGATGTTTCAAATTTTAAATTGGGCATGATTGTAAATTTTAGATCTACATATTTAAAACCTAAAAGAGTTGTTAATTCTAAGTTTAATTCGAGACATTAGAGTGTTTATTAGTAAATTAGAGTCTCTCATATGAAAGAAATTTTAGAAAAACTTATCTTGATAAAAAATAAAATCCCGCAGTTGCGGGACTATCTTTGACGTTGAACAAAAAAAACAAAAACTTGCCGAATTGGAAGACAAAATGACGGAAAACAATTTTTGGAATGACACGCAAAAAGCGGCAGCGATTTCGAAAGAAGCGGAATTTCTGAAAAACGAAATAGAAAACTTTGAAAATATAGAAAAGAAAAATCAGGAACTCATAGAGCTGGCTGGTCTTTTTGAATCTGGGAGCAAAGAAGAGCGGGAACAATTGGAAAAGCAAGCGGAAAAATTGCAAAAAGATTTTGATGCGCTTGAATTCAAATCGCTCCTTGGCGGAATATATGACAAAAATGACGTGATTTTGGCAATTCGCAGCGGGGCTGGCGGAGTGGACGCGCAGGATTGGTCGGAGATGCTGCTTCGAATGTATTTGCGCTTCGCGGAAAAAAACGGATTCAAAACCAAAGTTGTTGAAAAATCACAAGGCTCCGAAGCGGGCATAAAAAGCGCCACGGTTGAAATTTCAGGCGCCTATGCCTACGGCTATCTGCAAAGCGAATCTGGCGTGCATCGGCTGGTGCGCCTCTCTCCTTTTAATGCTGACAATTTGCGCCAGACATCTTTTTCTTTGGTGGAAATTTTGCCGGTGATTGAGGAAATATCCGAGGTAAAAATAAATCCGCAAGATTTGGTTATTGATACCTATCGGTCTTCCGGTGCCGGCGGACAACATGTCAACACGACAGACAGCGCGGTGCGGATTACTCATATTCCGACTGGAATTGTAGCAACCTGCCAAAGCGAACGCAGTCAGATGCAAAACAAAGAGCAAGCCATGCGCGTATTAAAAGCCAGAATTCATAAGGAATTTTTGGAAAAACAGCAGGAAGAAAAAATGAAACTCAGAGGGGAGTATAAAAGCGCGGAATGGGGCAATCAGATCAGGTCATATGTTTTGCATCCATATAAAATGGTCAAAGATCATCGGACAAAATATGAATCCAGCGATCCGGAAAATGTTTTGGATGGGGAACTGCATGAGTTTATGGAAAGTTATTTGCGCTGGCAAGCTAGTTGTAAAAATTAATTTATGGTATAATTTAATCGTGAGGTTTTTTCTATAAGCTATAAGCTAAAACCTAAAAGCTAATTCAATATGATTCGTTTTGAAAATGTTTCAAAAATATATCCCGGAGATTTTTCAGCATTGGAAGATATTAATATTTCTATTGAGCAGGGAGAATTTGTTTCAATCGTGGGGCACAGCGGATCGGGAAAATCAACTTTGCTCAAGCTTGTTTATGCCGAAGAACAACCGACAACCGGTACGGTTTATTTTAACGATCGTCCCTTGGATGCCATAAAAATCAAACACTTACCTTTCTATCGCCGCAATATCGGAACGGTTTTTCAGGATTTCAAATTGCTTCCGCAAAAGACTGCCTATGAAAATGTGGCCTATGCTTTGGAAGTTTCAGAGGGATCGCTCGAAGAAATTCAGGAATTAGTGCCGGAAATTTTGGATCTTGTCGGCATGGGTGATAAAATGGAAAAATATCCGAGACAATTGTCCGGCGGAGAACAGCAGAAGGTTTGTTTGGCCAGAGCTTTTGTCAGAAAACCCCTAATAATAATAGCCGATGAACCAACCGGAAATCTGGATCCTAATTCAACTATGGAAATAATGCAGCTCCTGCTTAAAATAAACAGCATGGGAACGACGGTGCTTCTGGCTTCTCATAACAAAAGCATTGTGGATAAAATAAATCGCCGCGTGATTGAACTGGAAAAAGGCAGAATAATCAGGGACAACGCCAAGGGGAAGTATGCAGTGTAAATAAAAAATAAAATAGAATATGAAAAAAGTAAAACTAATAAGAACATTTCAAGAAGGGTTGGATAATTTCCGCCGCAACGGCTGGCTCAGTTTTGCGACGGTCAGTGTTTTAGCTATATCGCTGTATATAATAAGCGTTACGGCCATTCTGGGCGTTACTGCCAATATTGTTCTGCAAAATATTCAGGACAAAATCAATGTCAGTGTCTATTTTAATCCCGATGTTGAAGAAAACGCCATTTTAGAAATAAAGAATAAACTGGTCGGCTATCAGGAAATAAAATCCATCGAATATGTTTCCAAAGATCAGGCGTTGGAACAATTCAAAAAACTTGGAGACAACAATCCTTCAATTTCGCAAGCCTTGGAAGAATTAGGAGACAATCCGCTTTTGGCATCCTTGGTGATAAAAGCCAATTCTCCCGATCAATACGACATAATAACCAAGTCAATCAGCGGATCAACTTTTTCCGACAGTGTTAGCCGGATTGATTTTGAAGAAAACAGGATGGCCATAGGACGGCTGACTTCAATTATCAATTTGGTAGAAAAAATCGGACTCACTCTCGGCATCGTTTTTGTCTTTATTGGAATTTTGATAACCTTCAACGCAATCCGACTTACGATGTACGCGCACAAACAGGAATTTGAAATTATGCGACTGGTTGGAGCATCAAACCTGTATATTCGCATGCCTTTTATTTTCGAAGGAATTTTCTATGGAATTTCTTCGGCTATAATTGTCATGATTGCTCTTTTAGCTACTTCAAAATTTTTAGCGCCAATAACGGAAGGTAGCATTTCCGGCGGTGATATTTTTTCATTTTGTCTTTCACACTTTTTCATAATTTTCTTCAGCTTACTTTTGTCGGGAGTGCTTTTGGGAACAATCAGCGGTTTCATCGCTATTCGCAGATATCTCAAGATATAGGGAAGAATTTCAAATTTTCAATTTTTAATTTTAAATAATATCCCGCTTTGCGGGGCTTGTTTTTTTAGCTTAAAAGTAGTATAAATATATTATAAAAAGGCTTTATTAAAGATTAAAATAATTATAGGCAGGGTGATCCCAGCACCAATTCCAAAGTAAGTTTATTGGTAAAGGTTTGGTTTGTGCACGGAAACGCCTTAGGCTCAAAAAGTAATTAAAGTAAATTATAATATAGAATTGGTGCGGGACGCTCATGTTTGTAGCTGCTCGTACCTCGCAGACAAACATGGCGGATAATACAATGGAAAAAATCGTTTCACTTTGCAAAAGAAGAGGGTTTGTTTTTCCGTCTTCGGAAATTTATGGCGGATTTGCGGCGATTTATGACCTGGGTCCGTATGGAGTAGAACTCGCTAATAATATCAAGAAAGAATGGTGGAAAGCTATGGTGCAGATGCGAGACGACATTGTCGGACTCGATAGCGCTATTTTTATGAGTCCAAAAATTTGGGAAGCTTCCGGACATGTTGGCGGGTTTTCTGATCCGTTAGCAGAATGCAAAAAATGTCATTCCCGAGTCAGAATTGATCATTTGCTTTCAGGATTGGGTATAAATGCGGATGAAAAAATGGGTTTGGAAGAACTCAATAAAATTTTTGCTGATAATAAAGAAAAGATAAAATGTCCTAGTTGTGGAAAAAGTGAATTTTCCGAAATTAAAAAATTCAATCTTTTGGTCAAATCAAATCTGGGAAATTTTACGGATGATTGGAGCAAGGAACCGGTATATCTTCGCGGAGAAACCTGCCAAGGAATTTATGTAAATTATAAAAATGTTTTGGATTCCACGCGGGTCAAGATTCCTTTCGGAATTGCTCAAATCGGAAAAGCCTTCAGGAATGAAATCACAGCCAGACAATTTATTTTCCGAACGCGCGAATTTGAGCAAATGGAAATGCAATATTTCACAAATCCTGAAGACGAAATGACAGAATATGAAAAACTGCGGAAGTATCGCTGGAATTTTTACATAAACCTAGGAATAAAGGAAAAAAATTTGAAGTGGCACAAACATGAAAATCTGGTCTTCTATGCTAAAGAAGCTTATGACATTGAATATAATTATCCTTTTGGTTTTTCAGAACTCGAAGGCGTGCATGCGCGGGGCGATTATGATTTGACTCAACATTCTAAATTTTCTGGCAAAGACTTGTCCTACATTGATTCTGCAAGCAACAAAAAATATATGCCGCATATTATAGAATCGTCAGTAGGTGTTACTAGAACATTTTTAGCCGTGCTTTGTGATAGCTATGTTGAAGAAAAGGCTGGTGAAGACATAAGGACTGTTCTGAAAATCAATAAAAAATTAGCGCCGATCAAGGTTGCCGTTTTTCCGCTTATGAAAAACAAGCCGGAATTGGTGGCGAAAGCTCGGGAAATTTATGACACGTTGAAAACTGATTTTATGTGCGAATTTGATGATAATGGCAACGTGGGGAAGCGCTATCGCAGACAGGACGAAATCGGCACACCCTATTGCATCACAGTTGATTTTGACAGTTTGGAGAAAGGCGATGTGACCGTCCGCGACCGCGACACAATGAAGCAGGAACGAATCGAAATTGCCAAGCTTTCGGAATTTTTCAAGGAAAAATTTTCAAATTAATCTCCAGTTTGTTTAGGATTTATATGTTTATTTTTTTACTTCACTACTCGGCGCGGAAAATTTTTTCCAACGTATTAAATGTGAAAATTTTAAGTTTTTAAAATAACGAAATGCAAAAATATAAATCCAAAGTGGTTAAAGTTGGGCCGTATCTTTTAGGCGGGGATAATCCGGTCCGAGTTCAGTCAATGTGCACAACAGACACACGCGACGCCAAAGCGACAGTCAAACAGATTTTGGAATTGGAAAAAGCGGGCTGTGAAATAATCCGTGTGGCTGTGCCGGATATGGTTGCCGCTAAAGCCATTGGGAAAATAAAAAAGAAAATCCACATTCCATTGGTGGCGGACATTCATTTTGATTATAAATTAGCGTTGGAATGCGTGGCGCAGGGGATAGACAAAATCAGGATTAATCCGGGCAATATTGGTTCCAAGGAAAAAGTCCAGGCCGTTGTCAAAGCTTGCCGCGCCAAAAAAATTCCGATTCGCATCGGAGTCAACGTTGGTTCAATTGAAAAAGATTTACAGGCCAAATACGGACCGACACCGAGAGCAGCCGTAGAATCGGCGCTTCGCCATGTCAGGATTTTGGAAGATTTGAAATTTTATGATATTTTAATTTCTATCAAATTCAGCGATGTGCCGCAAATGGTGGAGGGTTATCGCTTACTTGCCAAGAAAGTTAACTATCCATTGCATCTTGGAATCACGCATGCTGGAACGGCGTATATGGGTACTATGAAAAACGCGATTGGCATCGGAGTACTTTTGCTTGAAGGAATTGGGGCAACCATTCGTGTTTCGCTCACTGCTGATCTTTGTGAAGAAGTTAAGGCCGGATTTGCGATTCTGAACGCGACTGAAGTCAGGAAGCATGGACCGGAACTTATTTCCTGTCCGACTTGCGGCCGCACTGAAATTGATCTTATCGGACTGGCTCAAAAAGTTGAAAAAGTTTTAGTAGGCATAAAAAAACCGTTGAAAATTGCGGTCATGGGTTGTGTGGTGAATGGTCCGGGAGAAGCGCGCGAAGCTGACATCGGCATTGCGGGAGGCAAAAAAGCTGGCGCAATTTTTGTGAAGGGTAAAGTGATCAGAAGTGTCAGTGAGGACAAACTTTTTTCCGAATTTCAGAAAGAACTAAAAAAGATTTGCTAATCAAAATAATAATTTTACTTGATCAATAACTGCGGATATTTTTTCAGAAGATTCTTTTTGGCTGTCAAAAGAATCTTTTTTGATTTGAATATTCCAAAAACAGTTGAGCCGGAACCGCTCATGAGTGCTCCGCTGGCGCCATTTTTCAAAAATTCATTTTTGAGTTTTTTGATCAATGGATATTCTTTTTCAACCAAAATTTCAAAATCATTGTAGAGATATTTGGAAATAATGGCTGCATTTTTCATTTTTGCGGCTGACATTATTTTTTGCGCCAATTTTTCTTCCCTTTTTATCTTTCCAAGTAATGGAGAAAGATTTTCATAGGCCCATTTGGTTGAAATGTTGATATTGGGATTTATGAGCAGAATATTCAGCTTTGGCATGGCAAACGTTTTTTTAATTTTTTCGCCAGCGCCCTCAATCAGCGCTGAATTTTTTTCGGCAAAAAAGAACGGAATATCTTTGCCGATTTTGGCAGCCATTTCAATCAATTGTTTTTGCGAAAGGGGATGATGAAAATGTTTGCTCAAAATTTTCAGCACAGCGGCCCCATCAGAACTGCCGCCGCCAAGGCCGGCACCGATGGGGATATTTTTTTTGAGGTAAATTTCAATCCCGCCGGATTTTTTTGTTTTCCCAAAAAAAGCTTTGGCCACTTTGAAACAAATGTTTGTTTCGTCGAGAGGCATATTTTTTGCATTGCTTTTGAGCGTGATAGTGTTTTTTTCGGCAATAAAATTTATTGATATTTCATCGTACAGATCAGATAGTTGCGTCATGACTGTTCTGATTTCATGAAAACCGCTGGGAAGTTTTCGCAAAACTTCCAGTGTCAAATTTATTTTGGCTGGAGCTTTTAATTTGAGAGTTTTCATTTAATTAAGTCCCGCACTTTTATGCAAAAAATAATTATCTTCTCTGCAGAAATTTATTTATATTGGTAATGTTTTAAAAATTATATATTTTTTATAAAGTGCGGGATAAACTGACGATTGCAAAAGCCTGAACCCCTTCGCCTTTGCCAAAAGCCGTCAATTCTTCGCCGGAAGTGGCATTAATGCCGATGGCATCTTCTTCTATTTTCATAATTTCCGACAAAAATTTTCTAATCTTGTCAGAAACAGGCAATATTTTCGGTTTTTTGGCTTCAACGGATATTCCGATATTATTAATTTTATATTTTTTATCTCGGACATGTTCAAGAGCTACACGCAAATATTCCTTGCTATCGGTTATGCCTTTTTGGCACATCGGGTCGGCGTAGGTTGAAAAAGAATCATTGCCAAGCGCTTGTTCCAAAGCATTACAAAGAGCATGAATAACGACATCACCATCTGAATTGGCTTCCAGTCCCTGAGCTTCCGCAATCTCAATTCCGCCTAAAAATAATTTTTTGTTAGGATCGCTGGAAAATTTGTGGGAATCTTGTCCTATGCCAACTCTGAAATCGTTCATATTTTGAAACTTTTAATTATTATTTTTGCCAGTTCTAAATCTATAGGTGTTGTTATTTTAAAATTATACTGCGAACCTTGGATTAATTTTACTTTTTTCCCCAATCGTTCGACCAAAGAAACATCATCGGTTCCCAAAAAATTTTCTTTGGATGCTTTTGTGAAGGCTTTCAGCGCGAGAGGGAATTGGATGGTTTGCGGAGTTTGCATGTTCCAAAGTTTTGATCGGTCCAGCGTTTTCTGCACTATTCCGTTTTTGTCTGCTTCTTTGATGGTGTCTTTGGTCGGATATGCAATGGCTGAGGCGCCATATTTCTTGGCGTTCAAAAATGTTTCGGAAATTTCTTCCGGCGTCACAAACGGATTGGCTCCATTATGAAACGCGATGATTGATCCGCTTTTATCTTGCAAAATATTTTTCAAAAAGAGCACGGCATTAAACGCGGAAAATTGTCTTTCTGTCCCGCCTTCAATCGCGGCCATTATTTTGCGAAGTTTGTATTTTTTGGCAAGTTGGCAGGCGATTCCAATTTCTTCTTTGCGCGTGACGATCAAGATTTTGTCGATATCTTTGCATTTTTCAAAAGACTCGAGCGCATAATAAACCAAAGGCTTGTTTTTGAGTCTTAGAAAAACCTTATTTTTCCCGAGCCCCATTCTTTTTCCGATGCCTGAGGCTAAAATTATGCCAACATTCATATGGTTTCGAATGCTTTTAACGCTGTATTTATAGTAGCACAATCTTGAATTTTGCAACACAAAATTTAAAAACAGGCATTTTTCTTGTGTGAAAATAAATTTTAAGGCATAATTCAAACATGATTATAATTCAAAAACCAACAAAAGAAAATGTGCGCGATATCCAGCAAGTTTTTTATGAAACTTGGCTTGTTACATATCCAAACAAGGAGGTTGGTATCACAGTAGAGGACATTGAGGAAAAATTTAAGGACAGATTATCGCAAGAAAAAATTCAGAAAAGAACCAAAGATATTTTGAATATGCCGGAAAATGAAATTTTTTTAATTGCCAAAGATGGAGATGCTATTGTTGGTGTGTGCAAAGCAGAAAAAAGAGAAACAGAAAATGAATTGTCTGCCATATATGTTCTGCCAAGTTATCAAGGAAAAGGTGTCGGGATGATGCTTTGGGAAAAAGTTAAAGAATTTTTTGGAAATGAAAAAAGTATTATTGTGCACGTTGCGACCTATAACACACAAGCCATCAATTTTTATCAGAGATTAGGATTTATTGATACCGGAAAACGTTTCACAAATGAAAAACACAAGATGCCGATAAGCGGCGTAATTATTCCAGAAATGGAATTTGTTATAAAAAATGTTTAGATTTGACCCCGCACTAACTTTTTGCTTTTTTAAATTTATTGTTCTGGCAAAATATATTTTTATTATTTTAGAACAGTGAGCAGAATATTTTATTGCCTTGCGCTTTTGGTGTGGCAAAAAGTTAGTGCGGGGTTGACAAGAATATCAATTAATGTTAGAAAGTAGGTGTAAGTAAAAAATATATGCAACAGTATAATCAACAGCTAAATAGAGCGAATATGACCGTTTTGAAACACGATTGTATTTTTGCGTCTCCAGAAGTAAAAAATATTTCGTTTAGCTGCGATTACCTGAAGCGATTTCGTATAAAAACTTTTTAGATTATATATAAAATTCTTCTTCGGATAAACCCGGCTAAACAAAAGCCGGGTTTTTGTTTATCCCGCACCAATGTTGTTGAAGGTATTTTAAAAAATAGATATAGATTACATATTTTTACAACAACATGTGATCGAAATAAGACAGCTAAATTTGCTTCATGCAACAATATTGGTGCGGGATGAAGCAAAATTGTTCTTTAACAATTTGCATAAACCAATTTAAAAGGAGAAGAATTATGAAAAATCTAAATTTAAGTTCAAATGTTTGGAAGCTCTATTTAATCAAAGCAGTCAGAAGCGGAATGTTTGCTATTCCGATAATCGTTTTGTTTTTCAAGGAAAACGGCTTGTCGATGAAAGAAATTTTATTGCTGCAATCATTTTTTTCAATCGTTGCTATTTCTTTGGAGCTTCCGACCGGACGCTTCGCGGATTGTGTTGGTAGAAAAGCATCAATCTTGATCGGGGGAATTATGGCGACTGTTGGATATGTTATATATTCAATGTCGTACTCGTTCTGGGGATTTTTGTGCGCTGAAGCTGTCTTGGGAGTCGGGCTCAGTTTCGTTTCCGGAGCTGACAATGCGATGCTTTATGATACATTGATGGAAAGGGATGCGGAAAGCGAATACAAAAAATTTCAAGGTAAAAATGATAGCATTGGCAAAGTTTCGGAAGGAATAACCAGTTTCATTGGTGGATTCCTAGCGCTTGTAAGCCTGAGATTTCCTCTCTATTGGGACGCCGGACTGGCATTTCTTATGGTGCCGCTGGCACTCACGCTCACTGAACCGAAAATACATAAAACGGAAAATAAGGAAAGTGTTTTTGTTCAGATGTGGAAACTTCTAAAGTTTTCACTGAACGATCACAAAGAACTCAAATGGTTGATCTTCTATTCAGCCATCGTGAGCGCTTCAACTCTCACGATGGTATGGTTCATCCAAGTCTATTGGGTTGCTACGAATGTGCCACTCACGCTTTTCGGTGTTTTGTGGGCAGTGTTGCAGTTTTCAGCAGCTTTCTTTTCCTGGCACGCGCATAGGATTGAAAAATATCTGGGCCGAAAAAAATCTTTGCTGCTGCTGATTGTTTTTCCGGTGGTTGGATATTTTATTTTGAGCACGTCTCTGTTTATTTGGCTGAATATTTTTATGCTTCTTTTCTATGTGACGGTAGGCATAAATAACCCGGTAATTTCAGACTATATAAACGGACTTGTGTCTTCAGATGTCAGAGCGTCAATTTTGTCAGTGAAAAATCTGATCGGGAGACTGGCGTTTTCCGTAATCGGACCTTTTGTCGGCTGGATCAATGATGCGATTTCATTGCAAGCCGCGCTGGCAGTTTCCGGATTGATATTCCTATTGTCCGGAGCGATTGCTTTGCTTTTCATGCGCAAGCATAAAGCACTGTGAAAATAAATAGCAGCTTTTCGTCTAAAAAAACGAAGGCTGCTATTTTGTTTTTATACTTCCGCGCCAACTTAATGCGTATTAACTTTTAAAACTGAGAAAGGGTTGACCCCGCACTAACTTTTTGCTTTTTTGAATTTATTATTCTGGCAAAATATATGTTTATTATTTTAGAACAGTGAGTAGAATATTTTATTGCCTTGCGCCTTTGGCGCAGCAAAAAGTTAGTGCGGGGTTGACGGGTTGCTATTCTTGGCATATACTGGTAAGTTACTATTGAGGTAATTTTGTAAACTTAAAAACTTAAAAAACAACACCCAAGGAGGTGAAATATGGAAAAGGAGAAGAAGGTGATTAAGCTGGCAATCGTCATTCGTGACGAAGAATATTTTCAGCATATTGTGGAGATTTTGCAGAATGAAAAGGACATAAATGTTCTTTGTGCTATGAATATCAAAGATCTCCAAACTGAAGTTCAGCCGGCAATTGCTTTTCTGGAACAGATGATTAAGCAGCAGCCAGAAATTCTCATTCTGGATCAGATAATTTTGCGGGAAGTGGCCTCTCTAGACCTGGAGAGAATTCTGGGATACCGGAGAAAGCTACCTAACATGAGAACCATCATTGTCGGCAAAAGATACAATGAGGAAAATGTGTTGGTTATGATGAAGGGAGGCGCTCACGGATTTTTTAAGCCAGAACAGGGCGACGAGCAACTTATCAAATGTGTTCGCGTAGTTTCCGAGGGGCAGCGCTGGCTAGACACTGAACTAACCAATCGAGTTTTTGATAAAATCAGCGAAGAATCAGAAGAATCAAAAGAATCAAAAAATTCTCTTAAAGCTCTAGCTCATATAAGCAGGGAAAAACTGAAAGGGCTTACTTCTCGTGAGATGGAGATTCTGTCACTGGTCAGTGAAAGCATGACCAATGAGGAAATTGCCGAAAAGCTTTTTCTAAGCGCTAAGACTGTCAAGACGCATGTCCGGAACATTTTCGAGAAGACCGGCATTAGAAATCGCGTCGAAGCCGCGCTCACGTATACTCGGTATGCACTATTGTCGCATACCACCTAGTCAAACCGAAAATAGGGCTATGATTGCGGAAACATTTGCAATTTCATAGCCCTTTTTTATTTGCTGCGCGGCGATAATTTTTGTAAAAATCGTTTATCTAAGCCAAAAATAGGTGTTGGCATTTGACAGATGCCAATTTTAGGAGTATAATTGAAAGTTACCATAGTGGTAACTTTTAAAAACAGTAAACTTAAAAAATTACAAAAATATACGGAGGAAGAAAGATGAAGAAGATTTTTACGATTGTTATGGCTATTGTGATGATGATTGTTTCAGCTGGGTTCGCTTTTGCTACTGATGAAGTACTAATCGACGAACCGGTGGCGGCTGAAGAAAAAACTTCAGTGGCTGGAGAAGTCACGGAAGAAAAGGGAGAAGGGGTAAAGCCTTTTGCGGAAGTTTCTATTGGCGTGCAAAATAAGTACGCAGATGAGTACTCCGGCGCCTTGTATTTTGACAAGGTGATGTCAAGCCAATCGATAATGGTGGGCGTCGACAGAAACGGAATCGGAATTTACATTCAAGCAGAAAATTTCATTCCGACTGGAGGCGAATTCAAGGAAACCGATTTTTGTGTCGGAGCTTATGCTGAAATCAAGGGCGTGAAAATCGATGTCGGTTATGGCCGCTATTGGATCAGAGAAAAAGGCGAAATTGATTACAACGGCATTTATGCCGAAGTAACTTTTCCAGCGCCGTTCTTCAAAATCGTTCCTTTTATCAAAGGCGAGTATCGCTTTTCTGAAAGGGTTGAGAATGAAGACGGCGAAGGAATCTCTCAGAACGGCTTCGTGTATTATGGAGGCCTTCGGAGAGAGTTTCAGATTCACGAACGCGTGAATCTGTTGGCCGAAGTTTCTGTCGGTGGACACACTGGTATCTATGGTATGCCGGCCGAAAATTTAAGTTTTGCTCGTGAGAAATTAGAAATTTCAATTTCTATCACGAACTGGCTGAAAGTTAAAGCTTCAGCTATGACCCAGCAAAACTTGGGTCTTCGGGACGGAATCGCGGCTGATACGGACAAGTTGTTCGTGTCAGGCGTAATTGTCATTTCTCTGCCTGGTTCAGAAGAACCAAAGGCAGAAGAATAGGTATGAGTAAGGGCTATGGTCGGAGGAAACTCTTGGCCATAGCCTTTTTTTATTTTCCATAAAATAAATATTGTGATATAATAATTAATAGTAATAAATAAATATTTTAAAGAGAGGAATATTTAAAAACTACACAAGGTAAAAAAATGTTAAAATTAAGGTTGGGTAAATATTTTAATTTGAAGTAATATTGTAAGGGCATGCCCTGTAGTGATACTTCAAACGAATTATGTTCTATGTTTATGTTTTAGAAAGTTTGAAGAATAAAAAGCTCTATTTTGGTTATACTGAAGATTTAAAGAAAAGAGTAAAAGAACATAATTCCGGTAGAAACTTTTCCACCAGACCGCATATTCCTTGGAGCATTATTTATTACGAGGCCTGTCTGGAAAAAGATGATGCTACAAGAAGGGAAAAATATTTAAAAACTACACAAGGTAAAAAAATGTTAAAATTAAGGTTAGGTAAATATTTTAATTTGAAGTAATACTACAGGGTATGGATAAAAAATCAAAGTTACTTATAGCGGTTGTGGTAATTCTCATATTGATTTCAATTCTGATCACTTTTTGGCGGATTATGATTCAGCGCGACTATATTATTGAAAATCAAATTGATTGCGATCCATATGCGGAAAAATGTTTTATTTGGGAATGCGATCCAACGTCAACTGTGGAAGGGGAGGCTTGCACCGGCGATCCGGAAATGGATATCTGGTATTATGCCGTTGCGCAAAGAAAAGCGGCCAATATTCCTTTTTGTAATCCGGAAGAAGATGAAAATTGTGCTCCTTTTGAATGCTTGGAAGGGGAGAAAGATTGCAGCGTAAATTTTTGCGATGAAACAACCAAAGAAGAACAAGGGGTGGAATGCAGTGATCCGGTGCAATACAGCCTGGATAATCCTGAAGAGGAAGAAGAATGTGCCGAAGACGATGAAGAGTGTTTAGCCGCCGAAGAAGAATCCGAATGCGCCGAGGATGATGAAGAGTGCCTGGCGGCTGAAGAAGAATCCGAATGCGCTGAGGACGATGAGGAATGCCTAGCTGCCGAAGAAGAGGAATCTGAGTGTGCAGAGGGAGACGATGAATGTCTAGCAGCAGAAGAGGAAGATGCAGAGTGCGCCGAGGGTGATGCGGAATGTTTGGCTGCTGAAGAGGAGGCTGCGGCTACTGAAGAAGAATCCGCCGAATGTGATCCGGCAACTGAAGATTGCAGTGCGGAAACCGCTGCTGATCCGGCTGAATAAAAAAGTTAAATCTCACTTTTAGTTTTAAAAAAAAGAAGCATTTCCACTTCTTTTTTTGTTAGGCTAATTTAATAATGATATATAAATTTTGGCTTTTTTTAGCTAAAAATTGGTATATTGCTTGATTTTTATATCATAAATGATATAATTAAAGCATAAAAAATGATATAAAATTTATGCCAAAAATAGCAAACAACAATTTAAACGAAAGACAGAACACGGTATTGGATTTCATTGAAATCAACAAAGCTGCTTCTATGGGACAGATTTTTGAACATGTTCAAGAAAAGTTTAATAAAATTACCAGAATTACTGTTTCCAGAGATTTAGAAAAGCTGATTAGTTTCAGTTTGATTGAAAGAAAAGGAAAATCAAAGAGAGCAGCTATTTATCAGATTTCATCCCAATATTCAATCTTAAAAAAGATTGATGTGGAAAAATATTTTTCCCAAGATGTTGACCAGCGAGAAATTAAAAAGAAATTTAATTTCGGAATTTTTGAACAGTTGAATAATATTTTTTCCAATGCTGAAAAAAAGAAAATCTCAGAGTTAAATCAAGTTTATAGGAATAAAGTAAAAAATATTTCAGCGGATGCTCTTCGAAAGGAAATCGAGAGGCTTAATATTGATTTTAGCTGGAAGTCTTCCAAAATAGAAGGCAATACCTATAGTCTCTTGGAAACTGAGCAATTAATTAAAAATCAGCAAGAAGCATCAGGACACAGAAAAGAAGAAGCTATAATGATCCTTAATCACAAAAAAGCCCTGGACTATATCGGCAGCAATAAGAAAAATTTTCAAACCATGTCTGTTGCTAAAATAGAAAGTATCCATTCGCTGATAGTCGATAATTTAAATGTGACCAAAAACTTGAGAAAAAGCTTAGTCGGAATAACCGGAACAAATTATAAGCCATTAGACAACGAATTTCAAATCAGAGAGGCTCTGGAAAAAACATGCCAGAAAGTTAATGAAATAGAAAATGTTTTTGAAAAAGCGGTGGTCTTAATGTTGCTCATCGCTTACATCCAGCCTTTTATTGATGGAAATAAACGCACAAGCCGACTTTCCGGTAACGCTATTTTGCAATCTTTTGATTCTTGTCCTCTTTCATATCGCAATATGAACGAAATTGAATACAAAAAAGCAATTCTTTTATTTTATGAACAGAATAATATTTCCTATTTCAAGGAACTGTTTTTGAAACAGTTTGAGTTTGCTGTGGAAAATTATTTCGGATAAAAAATCTTTTATATAGAATAATTGGCAACGTAGTCATTTTTTGGAAGATGTAAAGCAGCTTTTTTTAGCTATTTTTTGCTTTTATTGAATTAGGGCTTATATACAGCATAACTTAGTGCGGGGTTGACAAAATAAATATAATCGCATATAATCGTACATAGTTAAGTATATACGTAAAATTATGATTAAAAACAATAGATTTGATAAAAGACTGAATAGTATTCCATCTGAAATTTTATCAAAAATAGCTAAAATTGATGAGTTAAAAGGACATTGGATTGGTGGATTGCAATTAAATCATCAAACGCTAGGACGCTTAAAACGTTCTGTTTTGGTTACTTCAACAGGATCTTCAACTCGTATTGAAGGGGCAAAACTTACTGATGAAGAAATTGAAAAATTAATGCAAGGCGTTAAAACCAAAAAATTTACTGACAGAGATTCGCAGGAGATAAAGAGTTATTATGAACTTCTTCAGAACGTTTTTGACTCATGGAAAACAATAAAATTCAATGAAAGCACAATAAAGCATTTTCATAATCAATTGCTAAAGTATGTGCTAAAAGACCAAAAACATAAAGGTAATTATAAAAAAACGGAAAATGTAGTTGAGATGTTTGATCAAGGCGGTAAAAGCGTTGGTATAGTATTTGAGCCAACCAAAGCCTTTCTTACTCCAAAAGAAATGCAAGAATTAGTGGAATGGACTGCTGATGTGATAAAAGAAAAAAAATATCATCCGCTTTTGATTGTCGGCAATTTCATAGTTGAATTTCTGAAAATTCATCCTTTTCAGGATGGCAACGGCAGGCTTTCTAGAATTCTCACTAATTTGCTGCTTTTGAAAGCAGGCTACTTATACATGCCCTACGTTTCTCATGAGAAATTGATTGAAGATAATAAAAACAACTATTATATAGCGCTTCGTAAAAGTCAAAATAGCTTTGGCAAGAAAAGTGAAGATATTTTTACTTGGCTTAATTTTTTTCTGGATATTTTGCTAAAACAATCGGAAATGGCCATAAAGCTTTTGGGAAGCGAGGATGTTGAGAAATTGCTTTCCCCGAAACAACTGACAGTTTGGAATTATATGCGTGAAGTTGCTGAAGCGACTCCTCTTGAAATTTGCAAAAAAACCAAAATAACAAAATCGACAGTTATCCAGGTTCTCAATAGGCTGATTAAACTTAAAAAGATTGAAAGAATAGGAATGGGAAGAGCGACAAGATATAGAAAATTATAAATGTATTATAAAGCAGTTATATTTACGCTGTTTTATGTGATCCTTTTGCTGATCTTTTAGAGGATGTGAAAAAACAATTTTATCAAACAAAAAAGAAACACTAGTGATGCTTCTTTTTAAAAACCGACTTTATTTTTTTATTCTTTAGAGTGCTGAGAGAAATGGAAGAGGTGGAATACAGAATTTATAAATGAAACCAAAAAGGCACCTGACTTCTTTTGTTTTTTTGTATATAAAATCAGAATTTATATGATGTTTTTCGGCTGGCCAAATATAATCATTTAGCTATTTTTCCAAGGGCATATCCTCGTCTATCACGCGGAAAGCAACCATGGCTGCATGCGTATGTGCATTAACAAGCGGTAGGTTTAATTTTTGTTGCATATAATGGTTTTGCTATTGTATTTTTAAAATTATATTTATATTCTATACTCTTTAATCATTCTTGTAAAAAGACCATTTTTAAGGCTTTTTATTTTGTCTGAAAGATCGGATATTATTATGGCAAAAACAATCCACGCTTTCATTTTTTTGTAATTAAAGGTAAAATTTAAATAAATTGTAAAAAAATGATTATCAATTATTATGAAAAAACTTGAAATCAAAAACAAAAACAATGAAACAGTTTCTAATGTTTTTTATTTTCTTGAATATGAAAATAGAAAATATAAAAACAAACAAGAGTTTATAAATTATTTAGTTAGAACCATTCCAAAAATTAAGGGCATAGGTTACGCTGGCTTTAAAGATGAGGCAAATTTACACAAACATTTAGTGAAAGCGGTTTTTGGTTTTGAAAAATTTAATGGAGTCCCAAAGATTGATTTTGGAGAACAAGAGATTTTTCGAATAATTAAAAACACGTTAGAAAAATGTAATGAAAAATTAAAATCAAAAGTGGTATATTTTTTTATCTTTCCTAATTTCAATAAATTTAAAAAAGAAAAAATGAATGGCGTAGGCGGGCTTTGTCCTTGGAAAAATACAATTTTGATCAATATAAATCCAGTGAGTGGATGGCAAGATGCATTAAGAAGATCCTTGTGTCATGAGTTCCATCATTCAATTATTGCAACCAAGAGAAATCCGCAAACATGGACGTTGCTTGAGGCGCTGGTTTATGAGGGTATGGCTGACAATTTTGTAGAAGATATAACTGGCAAAACCAGCCCTTGGGTCAAGGCTCTGTCCAAAAAAGAAAGCATGGTTTTTCTTAAGAAAATAGAAAATCTGCTAGATCTAAAGGACGAACAAATATATCAGGAAATTTTTTTTGAAAAGAATAAAAAATATCCAATGTGGGCAGGGTATGCAGCGGGATATCAAATGGTAAAAGCATACTTTAAAGCTCATCCGGATCTAACTTGGAGTGAGATATCAGAATTAAAGCTGAAAATATTTAAGGCAGTTTTTTTTTCGTAAATATTTTTTAAATTTTGTATAAAAATATTCATAAAAAATTGTCGGTATCATTTTTGCCTCAACTATTGACAAAATACTTTCATTAGAAATAAGGAGGGAAACTGATGATGAAAAAAGAAGGTCCTGAAAAAATAAATCGAATTTATCTTCAATGGCATTTGACCAACAAATGCAATAATGGATGCAAACATTGCTACCAGCATACGCACCAAGGAGAGGACGTGAGATTGGACGATGCTGATGCAATTATAGGTGATTTTTTAGAGTGTTGCGACGCATTCGATGCTCTACCCGTTATTGCACTGACAGGCGGTGATCCGATGCTCCATAATCATTTTTGGGACATTTTGGCTAAAGTTAAGGCAGCTTCTCAATCTCTGACCAAATTTAGTTGTGTTAGCATTCTAGGTAACCCAGAACTTCTCGATGAAAGAAATATTTCAATGTTGGCGAAGTTTAACCTAAAGCATTTCCAACTATCTATAGATGGTATGGAAAAAAAGCATGATGAAATCAGATACAAAGGCAGTTTTCAAAGAACCATGCAAGCTATTAGGGATCTTTCTAAAGCAGGAATACCAGTATATATCATGTCCACTCTTTCTGCACACAACTTTCGAGAAATGTTTGATGTCATGAAAGCCGTTTATGACAATGGCGCTCAACACTGGATGTTTGCTCGCTGGGTTCCGAATCAGGGAGATTGTGGTATTCCAGCTAACGAGTACATGCGATTTATAAAGAAAATTTTGGAAGAGCATCTGCAATATGAAAAGAAAGGATATAAACAACTCAGAAAAGAACCGCTTATTGCTATTTGTCGGCAGGATTCCCTTGGTATTGAACAAGGTGTTGTTAGCGGGGGATGTGGAATGGGATCGTCTACTATGACGATGTTGCCAGATAAAACATTGATGGCATGCAGGCGACACCCAGGCAGTATCATAGGAAAATGGAGTCCAAAAAGCAATTTCCTTTATCATTTTGTTGATAATCCAAAAATGGAAAAGTATCGAAGAGTTGAGGAAATTGAAGGATGTCGAGAGTGTAAACTTTTGAAATACTGTCGTGGATGCAGAGCGGTTGCGTATGTTGCAACTGGCAGTGATTTTAAACATGATCCCCAATGCTTGTTGCATTGTCATAACTGAAAGGAGGTGATAAAAACAGGTCAATACGGAAAGTAGGTATAGCAAACAAATAAAAAATAACCGCTCACCGAAAGGAGCTTATTATGCAGAAAAAAAAGAAGGTAAAATACATTAAGGTTACCAATGATCAGAAGACCAAGATCAGGGATCTTGTCGCAAAAGGCTTTGTTTTTAATGGCAAAGCTCGTGTCTGTGGTCACTGTGATTTTTCTTGCGGTGATTAAAAACTATTCGAACTAGGTAGGAGGGTGGCAGTAGATATTGCCACCCTCCAAAAAATTTATTAAAATATTAAATATGTTTATTTTTGATAAAGTATATAAAAAGAATAGAACTTCTCAAAGTGGAAATACCAATTCGTTTGTTAAAAAGGCCTTGAGATATATAAAACCAGATAGCAGGGGTCTCGATTTGGGTTGCGGTCAAGGACAGAACATTTTTTATTTTGCGAGTAAGAATTTTAAAATGACAGCGGTTGACTTATCAAACATTGCTGTTAAACAAATAAAAGAGAGAATTTCTGAACAAGATAGTAAGAATATAGAAGTTATACAGGCAGATATTTCCAATTATGATATAGCTTCTAACTATTACGATTTTGTAGTCTGCCTCAATGTCTTACAATTTTTGGATAAAAGAAATATTATAAAATTAATAAACAGGGTTAAGAATAAAATAAAAAAAAATGGAATAATAATAATTTCTTCTTTTACCAATAAAGATCCTTCAAATAAAACAAAAAAAAGATCAATCAAATACCACTTTAAACAAGGAGAGCTTGCGAATATGTTTAGAGACTTTGAGTGTCTGCATTATTCGGAAGGTATAGTTGTAGACAAAGGTCATCCAGGCAAAGAAGAAAAACATATTCATGGCATAGTTGAGATAATTGCACGTAAATGCTAGTGGATAATGTGGCGATGTTCGCGCTGTTTTATGCAATCCTCATGTTCATTTTTTGGAAGATGTAAAACAGTCTTTTCTAGCTATTTTTTGCTTTATTTCAGCGAAAAATAGGTGTTTTGATTTGACAAATTCCGTTTTTAGGAGTATAATTAAACGTTAGTCAATGATGGCCAATAGTACCTAAAAAAATCAAATAGGAGGTGTCGCATGTTCGGTGAATGGTTGATTTATGCGGTTGCCTCCATTGTTTGTTGGGGGCTGGTTAACGTTTTGGATTCTTATTTTATAGAAAACAAAACGTATGAGAATATATGGGACGGCACGATTGTGTCGTCGCTGTATAAAATTATCGGCGTGGTCATTCTGGGAGGAATTTTTTTCACGAAAGTGGTTGAAATTTCCCTGGCAGGCGCGCTGCTCTCAATGCTCGGTGGAGCCTTGATTTCTGCCGCATTTCTGTTTTGTTTTGCGGCAATTTTGTACCACAATGATATGTCATTGATCCAAGTGGTATGGAATTTGTCTTCGCCGGTGGTTGTGGTCATGGGCTGGTTTTTCTTGGGAGAGAAATTCGCGCCCCTGGCCTACGTCGGAATGATCGTTGTGTTTGCGGGATCTTTCATTGTTTCATTTCAGAAAGATTCGTTCAAATGCAATTTGGGAAAGCTTTTGCTGTTCCTAATTCCGATGGTTATTCTATATTCCGCTTCCGAAGTGTTGATGAAGTACGTCGAGATTCAGAAGATAGACTTTGAACAAAGCTTCCCGTTCGTGTGTTTGGGACAAGTTTTGTTCGGCAGCATCATCTTGATTTTCCGCCAAAACCCGAAACACGTTGGCAGAATAGTCAAGGAGAACTGGCACCTGTTTTTTTCCAGCGAAGCACTGGAATTGATAGGCCTATTTCTCATGCAGCTGGCCATTGCCAAAACTCCCTCCATTGCGCTTTTTGGGGTGGTGGAGTCGTTTATGCCGGTAATGGTTGTTGTTCTGACGGGTGTATGCATTTTTCTTCTTAAAATCTTCAAAAGAGGCAAAACTCTAGAGAGGGTGTATGAGGAAAATATGCTGGCAGGACTTCCCGCCAAAGTCATTGCAACCGCAGTGATGATGGCAGGAATTTATCTTATCGGGTAAAGAGGGGCGTTATCGGTAATATCGATACGCCCCTTTTAAATTACTTCTTTTAATGCTAATATTGTTTTATGGATTTCGACAAAGAATATTTTATAAAAATAGTTGAAGATATAGGAAAAAAGAGCAGGCTAGCTGGTTCAAAAGGTGAATCAGAAGCTTTTGATTATATTAAAAAACACATAAAAGAAAAAATTGGAGGAAAAATTATTTTTCAAAAATACAAAATTTTAACTTGGGAAGAATCGGAAAAATCAATGTTTTTAATAAATGGTGAGAACATAAAATGCCAGGCAATTTATTATAGTCCCAGCTCTAAAATTAAAGGAAAGCTAGAATATTTTGGAGAAAATAATTATGAAAAGGATAATGAATTTGATGTTTTTTGTGTTAGGGATAAGCAAAAAAATATCTCAGCTTTTATTAATTTATCAAAAAACTTTAAAAAACCATTTTATTATTGCAATGGAGAAGCAAATTATCTTATACCCTCGTTAATTGTTGGTTCAGAATATCTTGATATTATTAAAAAAAATCTTGGAGAAAATGTTGAAATAAGAATAAAAACTAAGTTTCTAATAAAAAAATCAATCAATTTAATTCATAAATTATCAAATAGAAAGGGAAAATTAAAACTGGTTATATGTGCTCATGTTGATACGGTTCCTCATTCCAAGGGAATTTTGGATGATGCTAGCGGAATAGCTGCCGCTATGGTATTATCCCAGGAAATAAAAAAAATTAAGTTGCCATTTGATGTTTGGATTGTTTATTTTGGGGCAGAAGAAAATTCGATGTTTGGCTCAAAATTTTTTATTGACACATTAACGGATAAAGAAAAAAAGAGCATTAATTATGTTGTTTCTGTAGATGGCATAGGAATGGGCGATAATGTTTCTGTTTATGTAGAAGAAGATTATTTTCCTCAAATTAAAAGTGCTTTTAAAAAAATAGAAGACAAACTAATTTTATCAAGCATGGATGATTCTGTGGATATAAGTGATCATTATTATTTCAAGCTTTCAGGAATTGACAGCTGCTTGATTGAAGTAAAAATTAATGACTTTTATTATCATAGTTCAGAAGCAAATGATATTAAAAATTTAAACATAGGAATGTGTTCAGATACTATTTTATCTGTTTTTAATTATATAAAAAATATTCAATTTAAATCCCCGGATATTTATTTTGATAAAAAAGAGAATAGTATTTTAAAAAAAATAATGCCATTTTTGCAGAAAAAATGAGTATTACAAACTTTCCAACGAGATTGAAAATTATTATAAAGAAGCAGCGATGCTCCTTTCTGTTTTAGGGCGGCTTTTTTAAGCCAAAAACAGCGAATTATATTTGACAAATATGCTTTTTAGGAGTATACTTTAACGTTGGTCAAAAGTGGATAATCGGCGAATCGAAGTTTTTAAAATGTTTTTCAAATAAGGGATAGTGTTTATTGAGGTTATCCCTTTTAAATTGATTTTTCCTTGCTTTTTTGTGATTTTTAGAGCATAATTAAGACGCTACAACGTGGTTTGCTTATTGAAATATAAGGGTAAAAGGCCATGTTTGTTGATCGTCTTTGTAAAATTATGAATAATAAAAAAAGGGAAGATAGCACAAAAGAATCCGAATGCGAATTGGATATAAAGGAAATTTATACTCCGTTTTCCGTGGCCAAAGAAGAGATAAAAAAAAGATGGAAGGACAAGAAACTGAGAGACAAGGTAGAAAAATTTTTAGGAGGAGAAATCCCAAAACCCTTTAAAAAAGAACCTAGGGCTGTTTTGTCGCGACATATCATAAGTCCCAATATGGAATTATTCTATTTTCTTGATTTGGCAAAAACAGCGAAATTGAAACCAGTAGGCCTGGAAGGCCTGGAAGACAAATTTTGTACAAAAAATTCAGACAAAGTTTCGCTTGCAAAATTATCTTTTTATGAGAAAGCCAAAGAAGAAGGGAAAAAAACAAGGTTTGAAAAAAGAGTTGTTAGACTTATAGATATAGAAAAAAATGATGGCAAAAAACTTTGCGAAATTGATACTTTGTGGGGAGAAAATTTGGTTGATTTTCATCACAGGCTTTTGAATATTTATGATTCTGAAATAGACACATTTGATGATTTTTGCTGGTTTTCTAAAAGAAATAAAAGAAATAGCGCTTTTCAATACTATGAAAATTTCCTTTTACTTTTCTTGTGCCATGGCATACTTTTTGAAAATTTTCATGCCAAGGGCAAGGAAAAAAGCTTTACCGAGAGCATAATCATGACTAATTATAAGAAAATAGTCGATACATTTAATATAAAACCGTTGATTGTCCCGCTTGTTCCTATTGAAGATGAAATGTATTCGCATCATTGGAATGGATATTTTGCAAATAAAAAAAAGAAGTAATTTTTTTAAAAATAATTATTGAAAAAGGGAGTATAAATCCAAAAACCAAAAATATCTTAGTGACGATGTTTACAGATTTCACTAAGAAAGAAGTTCAATAATAAGCTAAAAAAATTAAGCGCTGCAGACTTTATCGTAAAATCCGAAACTACTTTGAAAGCGGTATGTTAATATGTGTTGCTTGACAGATTAAGCAGAATGTTGATAAAATGTTTACGATTGCTTTAAAGGTAATCGGGTTGTTCATTATAAAACTAAAGGAGGTAAATTTGGTCGTGAAAAAGTATGAAAAACCAGTAGTTGTTAGTCCGGGATATTCTCCCGAACCGGTTGAAGCAGGTTGCTGTTTAACTAGCTGTGGTGGTTCGCCAGGCGGGATGCAAGCCGGGCGGCATCTTAACAAAGAAGCCGAAAAAACTCTTACTATGCTAGAAAAAGCCAGCATCAAGTCTAAATGAATAATGTTTAGCTAATGCGTAAACACACAAATAAGGGAGTGCGATTCACTGGATCACGCTCTCTTAATTTTTTTCAAAGGCAAAACAGAAAGGAGTATGATTATGAGAATAAAGATTAGAAAGGAAAAAAATCGCTATCTGGTATATTTTATCGATTCACGCCGAATAGTTGGTGTAAACGAAATCGGTTCCTTAATTCTCGATATGTTATTTAATCAAGAGAAAGATGCGGAAAGGATTGCAAAAACAGTTGCTAATGACTATAAAATTCCACTATTGCAAGCGAAAGACGATGTTGCCGAATTTCTAGCGCAGATAAAAGACGAAATTCACCCAGATGGATTCAATATAATTGAGCAAGAACAGCTTGAAATACCACTCGGCATAGAACTCGAAATTACCACTTCATGCAATCTATGTTGCCGGCACTGTTTTCAAGCTCACCATGATGGTGTACATATGCTCACCGAAAAAGCCATCAGTATTATTGGTCAACTTGCCAATCATCAGGTATGTGAAGTAAGTCTTATTGGGGGAGAGCCATTAAAACACAAGGGATTAATGGATATTTTAGAATACTGTCAAAGTCGAGATATGGCAATAAATCTAGTTACTAACGCTACACTTATTGATGAAGAAAAGATTAAAAAACTAGCCAAAATAAATCGACTAGTAATAATTGTTAGTCTTGATGGCACAAAAAATATTCATAACTATATCAGAGGCGATGGTGTTTTCGACAAAGTTGATGCAGTTCTGAAACAACTTCTAAGTTATAACGTTGCTGTAGAAGTCACCTGCACACTAAATTCAGTAAATCTACCGATTTATAAAGATGTTATCGAATATTGCGAGAAACTAGAAATTCCGTGCAACTTCAACCTTTTTAAACCGTTTCGTCCAGAACATAAAGAATTGATTCCAAATCCTAATATTTTTTTTGAAACAGTTGCTGATCTGCTTAGGTTACGACGAGACAAGGGGTATAGAATCGGGCTATCAAATGCCGCAATCGTTACAGAGTTACTCGGTTTGCCTCCTCGTAATGAGTGCCGTGCGACAAGATCCGGCATGGTAATCGATGTAACTGGACGTATGGTAACGTGTCCATCCCTAAAAGCCGCAGGATATTATAGGGAAGAAGAATTACCACTTTTTGATGATAATTTTATGGAAACGTGGCGAAGTCATAAAGCATTTTCCAACTTTCGACAAAATGGCTTACGAGAATGCCAAGCTCGGTCTTTCATCTTTAATCGTGACGTACATGGTCGTGACCCGTATGGCATTAATGCCTTTAGAGAGTATTGGTATAATAAAAAGGTCACAACAAGTTAACTGTAAAAAGCTAATTCAAATAAAATAGGACTACCGGCAAATCGCAGGCAGTCCTTTTTTTATGGCAAAGAAGTTAATAGTTTTTTAACTTCGGAAGTCAATGAGGAAATATAACTGTCATAGTTGACAATTGGTTTGAAATTTCCATCATTAATAAGGAACAAATTAGTCGGGTTAACCATCTGCAAAAAATAGCGATCATGCGAAACAAACACAATTGTTCCCGTATAATCTGCCAGCGTATGCTCCAATGCCTCAATTACCTCAAAATCCAAGTGATTTGTAGGTTCATCAAGCAAAAGAACGTTTACCGATAAAGCAGAAAACAAAGCCAATAACACTCTAGCTCGCTCACCTGGACTCAGGTCACCAATTTTCTTTTTGGCGTCTTCTGCTAAAAACTGGAACTTACTTAGTGTAAAATAAATCTTTTCTTTATCGGTTACTGAATTATCACAGAAAAAGTCAAAAATAGATTTTTCCCGTGACATATTTTCGTGCGCTTGCATCAGGTTACCGAAATTAAGAGAAGATCCGACAAATACTCGACCAAAAGTTGGCTCATATTCTTTACTAATAACTTTTAGCAAGGTTGATTTTCCGCTTCCGTTAGGACCGAGAATGCCTATCCGGGTTCCATAACTGATTTGTAGATTAATAGGTCCCAACTGAAAACCATTTGAATGTTTAACGCATACATCTTCAAGAGTGATTGCATGTTTAGCTTCACTATTCTTGGCTAGTAAGGGTATAATAAGCTTAGATCGCTGTCTTGTGACTTCTATTACGTCCATTTTCTCAATCTGTCTTTCAATTGACTTTGCATTTTGAGCAATTTTTGCCGCATGATCACGACGATAACCGCGTATATACTTGTCGTTATCTGTTGTAGTTTGTTTTGAGCCCCTTTCAGCCCACTGTTTCTTTTGATGTATGCTGGCCACCAATCTTCTTTTTTCTTTCTCTTGTAGTTCGTACTGCTCTTGTTCGCGGTGTATTTTTGCTTCCCGATAGTTAAGGTAATTACTATACGAACCTGAATATTCATTGATATCTCGTTTAAACCAATCAATTTCAAATACCTTTGTAATTAATTTGTCCAAAAATCTTCGATCATGAGATACTATCAAGCACGAAGCGCTGGTGTTTTGTAAAAAATTTTCTAACCAGATAATAGCTGGCAAATCAAGATTATTAGTCGGTTCGTCAAGCAAAAGCAAATCAAATTTTTGAAGCAATAAACCAGCTAAAGCTACTTTACTTTTTTGACCCCCGCTTAAAGAATTTAGTGGTCTTGCTGTGGATATGGAATTCAAACCAAATCCTCTTAAAATAGCCTTCATACGATACTCAAATGTGTAACCATCTAATTGGAGATATTGGCTTTGGAATTCACCATATTTTACTATATTTTCTGGATTATTTAGGTCCCGCTCAAGATCATTCATTTTAGATTCTATTTTATCGATCCCGGTTATCCTTTTAAGATAGTCCAAGACTGTTTCTTTAGAATCAATTTTGATTTCCTGAGGCAAATAGCCAATCCTGCTTCCATTAAGCCGAATTGATCCTGTGTCAGGTTTTTCAAAACCAGCCAAAATTTTTAAAAAAGTTGATTTTCCAGCTCCATTAGAGCCTACTAAAGCAGCTTTTTGATTTTGATCGATTTGTAATGATATGCCACAGAGTATTTCCTTACCCCTATAACTTTTGTGGATATTATTTGCTAACAACATATGTTTCACCTCCTTATTCTTTCTTTTTTAATATTATGAGTACGGTGTATTTTTTCCAATTTGCTTTGTTTACGAATCAATCGCGAATAAGACTCATGGATTAAAGCTTTTTTGTCACCAGATACTCCTTTTACAAAGTATTTAAACAATCCTAGCCATTGTTCAAAATTCAAATCACCTGGACGAGCTGATAAATCAAATTTTTGTTCAGAAGCTTGCCGTCTAAACTGTTCATTAGTGAAAATTCGTCTCATCCTTTCTTTAAAATTTCTACCTTGATGGCTGAAAGCATAAGCGACAAAATCCATGTATATATTCATCTCATTACTATTTAATAAACACTGTTTGCGTTTTTTTATTTTGAGCATGACAATATTAACACTTGGCACCGGATAAAAATCAATGTTTCTGAATTGATGAGTGATAATCAGTTCAAACCGGGGTTTTAATATAAGAGAACGCAGTCTTTCCTCACCATAGGGGCCACCTGCATATTTTCTGGCAGCATTTTCTTGAACAATTAAATATGATTCTTGTGGAGGATTTACATCCAAGGTTAACTTGTTTAGAATGTCAGCTGTTAGATTAAAGGGAATATTGGAAAAAATTTTATAGTTCTTTTGTTCCGGTAATTTTACTTTCAAAAAATCACCAAAAATAATTTCAACATTGCCATAATCAACAAATGATTGTTTGAGTTTATCAGCTAAATTTTTATCATATTCAATTGCAATTACCCTAGCTGCTTTTTTTGCTAATTGACTCGTGATAATTCCTTTACCTGGGCCTATTTCAAAGACAACATCATTACTATTAATATCACTGTCTGCTATCAGTCTAGTTACTAATTTAAAGTTTCGAAGGAAGTTCTGTGAGTGGCTCAATTGTCTTGTATCTTTACTCATAGCGTTTTCTCCTTTCTGAGCATATGGTTATTATTTGTTTTGTAAGGTACTAGCCAGAAATATCTGACTGACGTTTTACATTATAACAAATGAACCATCCTGTCAAATTCAAATTTTAATAATTTAAATTTATTAATATCAAACAATTTTCTTAATTTTATCATATCAAAACTACAGATTTTTGCACTATCTTTAAAAAATCAAAGGCATTTTGGTGGATTATCACTGGAACGCCTTTTGTGTTTTTCAGATGTCATCTTCACGTTTGTTTTTTGGAGATGCGATTCTCAGGTTTTCATAATTTCACATTTTGTGGTATTATATTATCAGATGGGAATATCTTAATAAAAACAACAAAGTTTAATAAAATAGAGTTAAAATGACTTATGAGAAATAAAGAAAAGAGAAGACCATTCTCCTGGATGAATCCAAAACTAGAAATTCGAAACACTAAAAAATATGGCAAAGGAGTTTATGCCAAGAAGGATATTAAAAAGGAAGAGATGCTCTTCGTAATTGGTGGCTATATTTTAACTATAGATGATGATAATAAGTTGAGAGGATCATTAGCCGATAAACCTATAGATTTATCAGATCGTTTTTTGATTGGTCCAACAAAAATTTCTGATTTAGATTTATTGCCACAACACTGGATGAATCATAGTTGCAATCCCAATGCTGGTTTTAGAGGACAAATTTTTGTGGTTGCAATGAGAAAGATTAGAAAAGGAGAGGAAATAACTTTTGACTATGCAATGGTTATGTATCCGGATAAATCCGGAAAAAGCAATTGCTATTTTAGAATGAAATGCGAATGTGGTTCAAAAAATTGTAGAGGATATATAACAGAAGATGATTGGGAAATTCCAGAATTACAAAAAAAATACGACGGTTATTTTCAATGGTTTATTCAAAATGAGATAGAAAAGAATAAGAAGAAAAAAAAGAAACTTTCAAAAAATATTGATAAATCATATCAATCTAAGCCAGCTCCTTGGGAAAGGAAAAATTAAATCTAAAAAACAATTATGATATATAACTTTGTTACAAATGCAGAGAGTTGTTATGTGGATATTCCTAATCTTCTTTATTATTCTCATATTCCGGCAGCCGTTATTGCTTTTGGTATCGGTCTTTTTGTTTTATTAAAAAACAGGGATTTAGCGGGAAAGTTACTTTTTTTATTTTCGTTAACTTTTTCTTTTTGGATTTTTTGTAATTTAATTCTTTGGATAAGCTATAATACACAAGTTATAATGTTTTTTTGGTCGTTAACTTATATTATAGAAGCCATGATTTTTATTTGGTCTTTTTATTTATCATATGTTTTTGTAAAACAAAAAGACGCGAATATTTTTTTAAAGATATTCTTATTTATATTAATTGTTCCGTTTTTAATTTTCATGTTTCAAAAGAGCGGCATAAAAGAATTTAATTTGGTTGCTTGCGAAGCTGTTCAGGGAAATCTTGTTTACTATTCTTATGGCTTAGAAATTTTTATCTCAGTTCTTTTATGTGGGTTTTTTATAAAAAATATTATAAGTAGTAAAGATAAAATATTTAGAAAGAAAATTATTTATTTTTTTATTGGTATAATATTTTTTATTTTTGCTTTTTCATGGTCAAATATTTTTGCAAATCTTATTTTTGATGATTTTGAAATTGAGCAATATGGCTTGTTTGGTATGACCTTTTTCATGGGTGTTCTGGCATATATAATCGTTAAATATAAGGCTTTCAATATTAAGCTTATTGGTGCGCAGGCGTTGGTTATTGCCTTGATTATTCTTGTCGGATCGCAATTCTTTTTTGCTGACAATACAACCAGCAGAGTTTTGACGGGAATAACAATGGCTTTGTCTCTTGGTTTCGGCTATGTGCTCATAAAATCCATTCAGAAAGAGGTTGAGCGCAAGGAAGAATTGCAAAAAATGGCGGATAGTTTGGCGATTGCCAATGATAAGCTTAGGATTTTGGACAAAGCCAAGACCGAGTTTATTTCGATTGCTTCCCATCAGCTCCGAACTCCGGTCACAGCCGTCAAAGGGTTTGCTTCTTTGCTTTTAGAGGGGTCATATGGGGAGGTCAGCAATTCAATCAAAGGAGCGTTGGAAAAAATTTATGTTTCCAGCGAAAGATTAGTGAATCTCATCGAAGATCTTTTGAATGTATCCCGCATCGAGTCCGGCCGTCTGACTTTTACTTTCGAAATGGGCAGTGTGAATGACATCTTGAAAGAACTTTACGACAATTTTATGCTGATTGCTAAATCCAAAAAATTCTATTTGGATCTCAAGGTTCCGGAAAATCCGCTTCCGAAAATTAAAATGGATGCGGCCAAAATTCGCGAACTGATTTCCAATTTTATCGACAATGCTTTCAAATATACCGAGAAGGGCGGAGTGACCGTGAAAGCGGAAATCCGCGAATCCGGGGTGGTTATTAATGAAGACGGTTTTGTCAAAGAGGGAGAAAAATCACCCTACGGAAAAGTTATTCGAGTCACGGTTTCTGACACCGGCATTGGAGTTCCTAGGGAAGAAATCCCGTCTCTTTTCAAAAAATTCTCACGTGGCAAAGACGTGTCGCGTCTGCATGTCGGCGGCACAGGTCTAGGACTCTTTGTGGGCAAAGCCATCGCTGACGCGCACCACGGCGCCACCTGGGTCGAATCCGACGGCGAAGGCAAGGGCTCAAGGTTTATAATTGAAATACCAATCGAGGCTCAGGTATAAGGTATCTTGCAGAATGTATCGTATATAAAAATGAGCAATGTTGCTTTATACAAAAACTTTATTTTGTTGACTTTTTTATTTAATATATTATAATATAAAATCCACTGAATATGAGTGGATTTTGATAATGTATTTTTAATACCGAGCAATATGCGTAAAATATTCGTATTTGGCGGCAGTATTGTTTTTGGGAGAAAAGTTTATTTTAACTTAAATTGGGTTTCGAGGCTCAATAATCTTTTACATCTTACAATATTATGAAAAAAACTGTATTTTTAAGTGGACCTATGCGTGGTGTTTCACGTGATAAATCATTAGAATGGCGTAATGACGCAAAAAATAAGCTAGTAAATGTATTTAATGTTATTCACGCACTTCGTGGTCGTGAAAAAAAAGAAACAATGCCCTCACAGAAGAGTGCTGTTATACGTGATTTGTATGATATTAATCACTCCGACATTCTTTTGGTTAATGATACATTTGAAAATGTTTCCATGATTGGTACAGCGATGGAAATCTATGTTGCTTATACCTCGAATATGCCAGTTATTGTTTTTGGGAATGCTCATAAAGGAGATTATTGGATGGATTATCACTCCCATGTGAGAGTGGAAACATTAGACGATGCATGTAAAGTATTGAAAGAATTATTTTTATGAGCAAATATATTATACCTTCTTTTAAGCCTTATTTTGGTGGTAATGAGTCAAAGTATATTGAAACTGCACTTGAAAGTAGGTTATCGCCCGAGCAAAGTTTTGTAAATCTTTTTGAAAAAGATTTTGCTAAATTCATTGGAAGAAGATATGCTATCGCTGTGTCCAATGGAACTTCCGCCCTTCATTTGCTTGTTAAATATAATGGAAATAAGATATCAAGAAGTGCAGTTGTTACTACTCCACTTACCTTTATTGCAAGTGCAAATGTTGCCCTTTATGAAAAACAACGCATTATTTTTTGCGATATAGGAAAAAATTTATTAATTAATGAAAATTCACTCGAATCTATTTTGAAATCGAACAGCGATATTTCAACTGTAGTATATGTTGATATTTTTGGTCGAATACCAAGCACTAAAAAAATAAAGGAAATATGTGATAAGTATGGTGTTTTTTTGCTGGAGGATGCTTCACAAGCAGTGGGATCAAGAAATAAATCTTTTATTGCTGGTCAGATTGGGCATGCAGCTGTTTTTAGTTTTAATAAAAACAAGCAAATAACTTCTGGGGGTGAAGGTGGAATGATTGTAACTGATGATGAGGATATTTATAGGTTTTGTAATTCAATGCGTGATCAGGGAAGGATTGAAGGATCAGATTGGTTAAATCATGCAGAAGTTGGCTATAATTATCGCATGACTGAGGTTCAGGCAGCTATAGGTTGCGCTCAAATGGAACAAATAGAAGCATTCATTGAAAAAAGAAGATTAATAGTATTATTGTACAAGAAAAAACTGAAAAAATTGGCACATATTTCTTTGCCTGATGATATTGATGATCCTCATAAAAGTTGGTTCATTTTTTATATTATTGTTGCAAATATTGACTTAAAAAATAAAATAATCGATGGATTACAGGATGCATGTATAGAATGTAAAACAAATTATTTTCCCCCAGTGTATAAATTTAAGGCATATGAAAATAGTAATTTTTATTCTAATATTGCAGAAAGTTTTTACGATAGTGTCATAGCCTTGCCGTTGTATTATGAAATGACAGAAGCAGATGTGGATATGATAGTAAATATTATTAGTGAGTGCTAGAAATAATATGAAAACCTTATCTTCAGAACAATTTTACACAAAACATTATGATTATTATGATTCATTGAGAAATGGAAGGCTTGATTATATACATGCAATTAATTCTTACATCATTGATAATTATGAAAGTGGTTCCATTTTAGATATTGGTTGTGGAGACGGATTGCGCTCTCTTGAATTGAAAAACAAAATTTGTGTTGATTTTGTTGGATTAGACAATTGTGCGGAAATGTGTGAAAGAGCTAGGATAAATGGCATGCAGACTATCATTAATGAAAGTATTGAAAATCTTTCGCAACAAACTATAAACAAATACAAAGGGTTTTTTGGTTCAATTCTATGTTTGTGGAATGTCTTGGGACATATAACAATTATGAAAGATAGGCAAAAAGCAATAAAAAACATGTCAACGCTTCTAGATTCAGAAGGAATGCTTTTCATCGATGTTAATAACAGATTCAACATAGCACAATACGGAATTTGCAATTTTTTACGAAATAGTATTATTGAAATGGCTCGAAGAAATAAGGGGATTTTCTCTATTCCAATAAATGATGAAAAATCAAAAGTCTATATTTCTTCCAAAAAGGAACTCAGCAATTTATTAGATGGAAGCGGTTTTACTATTGAGCATTTGTTTTACATAAATTACAAAAATGGTGTAACTGAAAAAGATCAATTTAGAGGACAATTATTTGCAATATGTAGGAAGAAAAAAATATGAAAATATTATTTGTCGCATCACTTTATTATCCTCACATTGGTGGCATTGAAACAACTATAAGGGAATTGAGTCGTGTATACATAAGAAACGGACATAGTGTATGTGTCTTAACTAAAAAGTACCCAGCAGAATTAGATGAATACTCTTCTGTTGATGGCGTTGATATTTATAGGATAAAATCAGCAAAAACTCGTGAAGATTTTGTGGAAGTGGCTAAAAAGCTTGTTGAAATAGAAAATAATATCAAGGCTGATTGTGTTCATGTCATTGGGCTAAGGAGACCAACTCCTTTATTCGCATTGTTGCTTGCAAGAAAGTGGGGTGTACCTATTGTGGTAAGTGCTGGTGGAGGCGAATTGCCTGAACCGAATGACAAATTGTCAAATCTTATTTGGAAAGAAAGCAAGGATATTGCAATTAATGTTTCAATGCAGGCAGATCGTAATGTAACTTTTTCAGAAGACTTAAAAAAAATAATAAATAAAAATATTGATCCCAATCTTCCAGTTTACGTTGTATACGGAGGCGTTGATGTAAATGCTGTTTCTTTAATAAAGCCAGTCATACATGATAGGCAATTTATTTTTTCATGCAGGCGTCTTGTTTGGTCAAAAGGAATTGATATTACGATAAATTCCTTTGCTCGCATACACAATGAATTTCCAAATGTTGATTTGGTTATTGCAGGAGATGGAGATGAATATGAAGATTTATTAGAGCTAGTAAAAAAACATGACGTTGAAGATAGGATAAAATTTATCGGTGCTATCAATTGGGAAGAATCAATAGCATGGTTAAAATCAGCATTGTTTACTGTTGTTCCATCTCGTTCAGAAGGAGGCGGATTGATAAATTTGGAATCTCAAGCAAGTGGATGTCCTGTTATAGGCAGTCGCGCTGCTGGAATTTCAGAGTATACATCCGAAAATGAAACATCTCTTTTGTTTGAAATTGAAAATATTGACGAATGTGTTTCACGTATGAGAGAATTATTATCGAATGATATCTTACGTAAGCGTCTTAGCAAAAATGCGCTTATTTACGTTCAAAAATTCTCTTGGAAAAATATTGCAAACCAATATTTTTCAATATATAAGGATATAATTCAAGGAAGTAATGATAAAAAGTCTATTATATTATGGTCAGAAGAGTCACAATTAGTTTGGGATATAATTAAAAAAAATAATTATGAAAAAATTGCAACAACACATTGAAAAATTTTATAATTTTACCAATGTTAAAATAAGCCATATTAGATCATCTGAAGACAATGATACCTACAAAGTTTCATCAAATTGTGGATTATTTTTTGTTCGTTTAAGTAAAAGATTAGTAAAAGATACAAATGAAGTAATGAAAGAATTGGATTTTTTGCAGTTTTTAAAAAAGCAAAATGTCTTAGTGGCAGGTGTAATTAAAAATATAAACGGTTTGTTAATGACTAATTTTGAAAATAAAATTTTAGTGGTTTTTGAGTGGATTGAAGGTAATAGTTTTAATATTTTACCAAATAATTATTTATCGGAACTCCAAGCATATAACGGGGGGAGTGCTTTAGCCTCTGTTCATAACGCAAGCATTAAATATGGCACTCCTTTTCAATTACAAAGAACAATAACAACAGAAATTGAAAGAGCGTTATTACTAAGTGATGATATTAAGGCGCGATATAATAATGGTAACGTTTTTTTAGATATAATTACAAAAATGATTGATTTCGCTAAAAACAATATTAGTAGAAAAAATATAATAATACACAACGACTTTCGTCCTCACAATGTTTTATTTGGAGTTGATAGCTCGAAAAAAAAGATTTCGTGCATTGTTGATTTTGATTGGATTTGTGTTGCACCACCAATTAAAGATCTAGCTCTTGCGCTTGTCGAATGGTCTCTTGCTGATGGTGGCACAGAAGTTAATTGGCGTAATTTCAATGCTTTTTTTAAGGGATATTGTAATATTATTGATTCAGATTTTTATCCAAAAGTTAGTGATTTGGAGCAATGGATTGAATTTTCATGTCTGTCAGATACTGCAACATATATTGCTGATGTTATTACTGAAGAAAAAAAAAGAGAATTGTCTGTCAATTTTGAACCAAGGGAACTTAAATCTCATATGTTTCGTAAGATACAATATTTTAAACAGATTGATATTGAAAGTAATTTAAAATAATTTATGAAAAATAACCCAAACGATCTGTTCTTATATTTAGAAGGGCTTAAAAATTTAGTCGCGTCTACCAATGGCAATGAAAAAATTCATGTCGGTATACGTCCTTACGGGTTTCATGCTGGAAATGCACTTGCCGTAGTGGCTTATCCTTATCTTTTATGTGAATTTTATGAAAAAAAATATAAAAAGCAGCCTGAATTTACATTTTTTATATCAATTAACGATTGGGAACAGGATGCATTGGACGGACCTGATTACAGGAGATATCCATTCAATATTTATCCCAAGGAGACATCTATAAAATATTTGAAATATGAAAGTGCAAACAGAAAAGCAATATCAGTTGTGGATTATTGGCAACCTTCAATTGAAGCAGCATTGAGGTCTAAGCTTAAAAAATTTAGCAATATATCTATTAATTTTGTTCGCAATTCTGATTTGAAATCATCGCCAATTTTTGAAGAATATTTGATGAAAACAATATTAAATCCATTGGATCAATCGCAGATATTCAAGAAATATTCCAGAATGGAGCTTCTCGAAAAACCAATAGCATATGCTGGTGCAATCTGTCCTTTATGTAAAAAATCTCACGGAAAAACTAATGTTATCGATATTCAAAAAAAAATAATCAAATGGGAATGTTCTACGTGTTCGACAAAAATAATAAATCCTTTAAAAATGTTTGATTATTGGTGGTATCATAAACCGCTTCTTGTTGCTCGACTAAAGATATTTGATATTGATATTACACTAAGCGGAGGCGATCATTTTAGTGAGGGTGACTATATGATTCGAAAAAAAATGATTGAATATTTTGACGATTCGATTAAGATTCCAAGGATGCTATTTACACCAACATTGCTTTCCCCGCTTAACAATGAGCGAATGAGTAAAAGTAGAAATAACACAGTATATGCTGATTTGGAAAAATTAATTAATTTCGCTAGAGTATATAGCGGACATGAATTTAGGATGCCTAATGAGGCAGTAATGAACATTAATGATGATGAATATGAAAAATATTGTAGTAGCCTCTAATCCTTTTGGCTTTGGGCCAACTGGAAACGCAATACCAATATTAAAGGAGCTTCAAAAAAGGTTTTCATTAAAAAAAGATATCACTGTTTATTTTGTTGGTTCAGAAAAGTGTCAAAGAATAGTGCCTGAACTTGATTCGGTTAATAAAATATTACTGAACGAGAGAGATGTTTCTGTTATTGAGAATTTTTTGAAAAATCTTAAAGGCAAAACAGTGGTGCTAGGTGTGCAGAATAGGTTCATTGTTGAAGCTGGAAAAAATGTTGGTTGCGCAACATTTTTTTTGGATGTATTGGCGTGGATGTGGACAAATATTCCAGAGTCCCACTTGGCAGCAGATGAGGTTTTTTGGATGCGCTTTCCTGGTATAGTGAAAAGAAAAGCAGAATATACCAACAAAGCAAATATAAATATCATTGAAGGAATATTTGAGAATATAACAAGGGATAAAAAAATTATGCCTGGTTCAAAAATACTTTGCTTAGGAGGTGGTTTCAATCCTTTGAGATCTGGCATTCAGAAGAATTACTTATTGCTAATAGCTTCAATTTTGCAATTATCTACTATTTGTAATGAAAATACTGAAATTGTAGCAGGGAAAGAAGCAGTGCTTTTTCTGAAAAAGCAAATTGCATCTAAAAGGTTAGGTGTTTCGGCATTAAGTCATGATGAAGTACTTGATAAAATGAAAGTTATTGATCATTACATCTCGATTGGTGGGCAAACCTCAACTATGGAGGCTCTTTTGAGTAATATACCAACCAGTTTTTTTATACCATCTAATTTGAGCCAATTAGAATTGCAGAGAATATTTTCTAAAGAAATTGGTGGCAATATAATGTGGTGGGAAAAAGAACTAGAAATATCAAAAGAAAAATATAAATTTATGTCAGAAAAAGAATTTATTGACTTGCTCGAATATGTTTATGAAAAAACTTTAAAAAATAAGAAAAAAATCAAAAAATTGGCAAAATTATTCGATGATAATGTTAATAATTTGGATAATCAAGAACGCTTATTTAAGCTTGGTTTATGGGTTGGTTCTGGCGGCTCATTAGAAATTGTTAATAAAATTGAATTTTATTTGTAAATGAAAAAACACTCACATCGGAATTTCCAATGTGAGTGTATAAGGATAGGCTTCATAGCTCAGCCAGTATTTTGGATAGATCTCGCAGATCTTCTATGATTGAACGATTCTTGAAAACCCAAAATTTATCCATATTTATGTTTTCAAGAAAACTTTGATCATGCGAGATAATAAGAAGTGTTCCCTTGTAGTCTTGGATTTGATCAACCAATACGTCCCATGTTGTGGGGTCTAAATTATTAGTTGGCTCATCAAGGACAATAAACTCTGGATTTTTCGCGAAAAGTAACGCGATTCTTATTCGGTTTCTTTGTCCTCCGCTAAGTCTGTGGAGAGGAAGTGTTACTTCATGTTGGTTAAAGAGTATTTTCGCAAGCAAAGATCTCGCGATTCCCTCATGGCAACTCATGGCACTTTCGACAATTTTTAGTGCAGTGGACTTATTGTCAAAAGTTGACATCTGATCAAAATATTGGACATTAATGTCATTTCCTAATTTGCAAATCCCCCTATTCGGTTGAATTATTCCTCGCAATATATTCACGAGGGTTGACTTTCCAGTGCCGTTTCGTCCAACAAGAGCAACCCTTTCACCAAATTGTAATCCCAGATTGACATTAGTAAATAAGAATGGTGTAGAATTGCCATAGCGAAATGATAAATTTTCGCATACGACGATTCGCTTTCCATTTTTTCTGTCAATATCATTTGATTGCAATTTAATTCGTCCTCTTTCTGTAGCGGGCTTCTCACCCAAATTAGATTTTCGTTTCTCGAGTTCACGTTTTCTGCTCTGATAAACACCAGAACCCTTTGTATTGAATCGAGCACGTAGTTGTAGGATGCGAACGGCATTCTCTAATCGTTGAATATCTTTTTTTTCTGATTTCCAATGACGTGCTTCAGCTTCAATTTCTATTTCTCTTTGTGCTATGTACTCTTCGTATGTTCCCGTAACAACTCTTGTTTGCCAATCTTCAATTTCAATTATTTTTGTAGCAACCTCGTTGATGAAATGGCGATCATGCGAAACGAAAACAACAGCACCCCAATATTTCTTAACTATTTTTCCGAGCTCTCTTCGTGCAATAATGTCAAGATGGTTTTCTGGTTCGTCGATAAATAGAAAATCTGGTGAAGATGAAATTTGGCAAGCGAGATCAAGAATTTTTTGCTGGCCACCACTTAACGATTGCACCTTCATTTCCGAGATGTCTTTGTCGCTAACTTTAAAACCAAGTTTACTCATATTTCTGAGACACTCATCTGGATTAGCTAAATCCGCAATTATCTCGAGAAGTGTTTTTGTTTTGTTAAATGTTGGTTCTTGAGCAGAATATCGTCTGTCAATCCAGTTATCACATTGGATCTTTCCCTCATCAGGCGACTCTATGCCACAAAGTATCTTCATTAATGTTGATTTACCAATGCCATTTTCTCCGATGACAGCTATTCTATCACCCTGGTTGATTGTTAGTGAGATATTTTCGAAGACTTTTTTTGCAGGAAAAGACTTTGAAATGTTGCTTGCTGATATAGTATTCATATTATCCTCCAATTGTTTTAAGTAATGTTTTTTAAAGAGCTCATATCAGGCTATAATAAAATAGGGTTTTTGTCAATGTAGGAACCAACTTCAATTAATAGCATCAATAAGACTCTTATTTATTACAGTATAGCATCTTTTTGAATGGATAAAAGGGGTCAGATACCTTTTTTATCAAGGAAAATTGTGATATGATTCAAATATGTCAAAAAGAAGTATATCAAAAATTAGAAAATGATCTTAAACTAAGGGAATGCCGAGATGACTGGAGCAATATTGAATTTGAACCAGAATCTGCAAATCGAATTTACTGGAGTGCGAGAAATAGATTTAAAAATTCTTTATGCTTGGCATGCCCAGCAATTGGTGGGTGTGGCGGTGGATGTAGAGCTATTTCATATCATCATTCTGGTGATTTAGTGAGCAGACATCCATATTGTGAGGATATTAAAAAAATCATAAAAGACATTGTTGAAGATTTGAATAATGGCTTGTTGAATGACTATAAAGACTTCTTACTTCAAGGCGGAAATATAAAAAATAAAAAGATATTTTAATCGCATACTCCGAGCTGTGGTTTTTATTGGAAATTTGATTTTAACTTAGATAATGTTTAATTAAATAATTATTAAAAATAATAATATGAGAATACAAATAAGAGAAGCAATCGCAGCTGATTCTAGCTGGATTAAAAACCTCTTTATCAACAATTGGGGAAGTGATTTTATTATTAGCCGTGGAAAAATACAGAAACCAGAAAATTTAAGGGGAATTATTGCTGAGGAAAATGGAGAAAAAGTGGGTTTAGCCACCATTCATGTTGAAAATGATGAAATGGAATTAGTAACCATAGATAGTTTGAAACCTGGTAAGGGAATTGGAAAATTGATACTTGATAAGGTAATAAATATTGCAAAAAAAGAAAATGTCAAAAGATTGTGGCTAATTACGACTAATGACAATATGAATGCTTTGAAATTCTATCAAAAGAATGATTTTCATTTAGTAAAAATTTACCCTAATGCATTAGAAGAATCAAGAAAAATTAAACCAGAAATACCAGAAATTGGAGAAGACGGCATTCCGCTTAGAGATGAAATTGAGTTAGAAATAATTTTACGTAACTAGAATTGGCATATGCTCGAGGAGCAATCAAAAATTTATTTTCATTTCCGAGCGAGTGCAGAAAATGAATTTATTTATTATTGAAATCCCAATCGAGGCTCAGGTATAAGGTATCATGTATAAAAATGTCGAAAAACAAACAAAAAACAACCTCTAGAAGGTTGTTTTTTGTTATTTATTTTTGCGAATCAATGATGTCTTCCGTGATGCGGTTGCGGCAAACTTTTAGAATGCCGGCATCTTCAATTTCTTTGCACATCGCAAAATCTTTTTCACTTATCGCCAGATCTTTGAGGCAATAGTCTTTTTTGAGGCCCGAAAGATCATCACAATCATTGCTGGATTCATCTTTTTTTCCAGTATATTCCGAATTGAGTCCGCAAACCTCTTTGCAATATTTGAATTCTTCTGAATCATCAAAATCTTCGCACTCATTGCTGCAATCTTTGGAGGATATTTCAAGCAGATTTGTTTTTTCAATCGCAGTATCTTCGTCATCTGAAAATTCTTCATCTAAGTCTTCATCTGAATTTTCATCTTGATCTGATGAGTCAGTGTCAATCTCGCTTTCGTCTGCTTGCTCATCGGCAGATTCTTCCTGCGTTTGTTCCTCAGCTTGTGTTTCCGGTTGTTTAATTTCTTCAGCGTTATCAGTGGGCGAAGAATTGCGATTTTTAAAAACGGAAAATCCCCACACGGATAAACTGATAAAAATAGCTGCAAAAATTACAGCTATGATTTTATTGGAAGAATAGGACATATATGTAAAAATTTTTAAATTTTATAATTTTTAATTTTATAAATAAATCTAAATTTTTAATGTTTAAAACATTTGGAACTTAAAAAATTATTTAAAAATTACAAAATTAAAAATTGCTCAAAAATCTAGTAATCCTTGACTATGCTTATGTTGGAATAATAGTAGCTGAGGATTGCAGTGTATGACCAATCATGGTCGCGCGCTAGAACGACAGAACCGTTTGCGCTCATTCCCCACATATGATTTCCGGCGGAAGGATTGTCAACTTTGCCATATGGATCAGGCACGGAAACCAGATAAGGATATCCAGCCAAGGCTCGAGTGTTTCCATCAGTATTACTGCAATAGGCTCCAAGGACATATTCAATGTCCTCACCTTCGCCATATTTCATTACGATGCCATTTGTTGCGCGGGCTGCTTCGGGGATGAAAGAATGGTCGACTTCGTAATCGTAGCCGTTATATATTTGCGAAGATGAAGTGGAAAGAATATTAAATCCTTCATCTGTCCACCTAGTTCCATATGCAATGTGCCATCTAGCGTATGATCTGGCGGCCACGATAAGTGCTTTGGCGTGCTGCGGAACGCCTCCCGATGACATCTCGCCATATCCCCATAAATAATGTTCAAGAGGGAGAGTGTTGATGACCCAGATTCTTCTGGCGCTTCCTTCAAACGTGTCGTTATCTTCAGTATAACTATGCTGGACTTTTATTTTTCCTCGGTAGTGATCATAAGTGGAGCTTGGTTTGTCGACATCAAAGATTATGTCATCACTCTCTGCTGTGTCATTTGCCTCGAAGCAGACTTTTCCACCGGATAGATCTGTTGAAGGGAATGTGGGTACGTCATTACTGCTGTAAACGCGAAGAGTCCCGCTCGAACCATCAACATAGATGATGCGTGCGCTTTCGCCAATAGGAACTTGACCAATAGTGTTTGAGGCACAATCGGTGACTTTGAATATTTTATCGGCAGAAATATTGAAGGCATTGGAAGTGTCCTCAAGGGCAACATTGCCGCTGCTCCAGAGGCCTACGCTGATTTCAGGACCCGTATCTGTTGTCACGTTGTCGAGATCGTTCATAAAAGCCACATATCTGTTATAACCAGCCTTATATTCAGCGCTTCCATAATTTTTGTAGCTGTTGTAGGAGTCTTTATCGTAGTTTTTATATTTTTTATATTTGCTGTATTTGGAATAGGGAGTTACGTATTTTTTGTACTTATTGTATTTTTTGTATTCTTTTTCATATACGGCATAAGCCCGATATTTGGCCGGATCTTTTTTGTATAATTTATATTTTGTCCAGCCATCTTTAGCTGCAACTTTTTCTTTAGCATCTGCGAAACCGTATTTCTTTTTGTTTTTTGAATATTTCTTGTATTTTGAATATTTCTGTTTCTTTTCGTATTTAGGGTAAAGCTGATATTTTTGGTAATATTCAAAATCTTCAGACACGGAAGCATCAACTTTTATGCCTGGCAGAAGTAAAAGAAAAAAAGAAGCCAGAATAAAAAAAGATGTGATTTTTGTTTTTTTTGTCATTGGTTTTTGTTTTAAAAACAAGCTTAAAAACAGCAAAAACTGCTACCTTTATAGTAACATTTTTTACTAATCTTTGCCACTTTAGTAAAGATTAGAGCGAGGTTGCCTAAAGTAAGCATTTCTTATATAATTAACTGGTAATTGGAAGTTTTTAAAATATTTAAATTAAAATAAATCTATGGATGGAAAACCCCATATTTCGGTCGTTGTTCCTTTATATAATGAAGAAGGGAACGTGAAAGAATTGCACAAACAGATTTTAGCCGCTTGTCAGGCACTTGGAAAATCTTTTGAAATAATATTTGTTGATGATGGGTCTAAAGACGGAACAGTTAAGGACTGCGAAGAACTTTCTCCATTGACGCTCATAAAATTTAGAAAGAATTTTGGTCAGACAGCTGCTTTTGATGCTGGAATCAAGCAGGCAAAGGGAGAAATTATCATCACGATGGATGGTGATTTGCAAAATGATCCTAAGGATATTGGACTGTTGCTTGAAAAGATGAATGAAGGATTTGATGTGGTTTCCGGATGGAGATTTGCAAGAAAAGACACTTTTATGAAAAAGTTTTTTTCAAGAGGTGCTAATCTTCTCAGAAAATTTTTAGTGGAAGATAATATTCATGACAGTGGCTGCAGTCTGAAGGCCTATAAAAAAGAATGTTTTGAAAATGTCGATCTTTTCGGGGAAATGCACCGTTTTATGCCGGCTATTCTGCAGTTTGATGGATATAAGGTTGGGGAAGTGAAGGTTTCTCATCATCCGCGAATCCATGGTAAAACTAAATATAATTGGCGAAGAGCCATTAAGGGTTTTGTGGATATGATTTCTATTTGGTTTTGGAGAAAATATTCTAACAGGCCGCTGCATTTATTCGGGGCTACAGGCATTATTTTTTCACTCGTTGGTTTTGCAATTCTTGCCTGGATGGGTGTGGAAAAGATGTTTCTGGGAATGTCAATATCGGAACGCAACTGGCCGTTGATCGGGGTATTCTTGGTGCTTGTCGGAATTCAGCTTTTCGTGTTTGGACTTCTAGCTGACATTTTACTCAAGATATATTACAAAAATAGAAATACGATGAATTATAATGTTGAAAAAATAATACAGTCATAAAGCATGGAGCATAAAACATAGAGCACGGAACATGGGGCATGGGGCATGGGGCAAAGAGCAGAAAGCATAAACAAAAAAAGGATTAAAAACAAAAGTTAAAATGCAAAAACCAATAAAAAATAATTTTCATGGTATCTTAAAACAAAAGGCCGATAATTATGCATATTTGGTTTATAAGGCAACAAAAAAATTTCCTAAAGAAGAAGTTTTTGGAATTACATCCCAGTTAAAAAGAGCGTCGCTTTCTGTGGTTTTAAACTATATAGAGGGTTATGCCCGAATAGGCGAAGTGCAATACAGAAATTTCTTGCGGATGTCATACGGGTCCCTGAAAGAATCACAATATTTATTAGAGTTTTCTTTTAGAGAGAAGTATTTAAAAATTGATGACTATAATAATTTAATAAATTTAAGTGAAGAACTTGGAGCAATGCTTTGGTCAACAATCAAGGGACTAAATGAAAAATGTGGAAAATGATTTATGATCCATGTTTTATGTTCCAGGTTTTATGAAACAATATGAAAATTGCAGTCATTGGAACAGGTTATGTGGGCTCAGTTACCGGCGCATGTTTTGCCGAAATGGGCAACAATGTCGTTTGTGTGGACAAAGATCAAAAAAAAGTGGATCAATTTGCCAGCGGCAAAGTTCCTCTGCATGAAAACGGTTTAGATGAAATTGTTGAACGCAATTTGAAGAATAAAAACCTTTCTTTCACCACAAATTTGGAAGAAGCGATTAAAGAAAATGACATTATTTTTATTGCAGTCGGGACTCCTCCAAATGAAGACGGCAGCGCGGATCTCAGTCATGTTTTGGATGTTGCAAGATCAATCGGGCAAACGATGGATCATCCTTTGATTATTATTGATAAATCCACGGTTCCTGTCGGGACGGCCGAATTGGTCAGCAAAACTATCTATGCTGAACTGGAAAAACGTGGCGAAAAAATAGAATTCAATGTTGTCAGCAATCCGGAATTTTTAGCGCAAGGAACAGCCGTCAAGGATTTTATGGAGCCGAGCCGGATTGTTGTCGGATCAGATAATGCCGAAACCATCAAAATATTGCAGGATATGTATGCGCCGTTTATGCGTCGAGAAGGCAGGTTTTTCTCCATGGATCAAAAGACGGCCGAGATTGTTAAATATGCTTCCAATTGTTTCTTGGCGGCCAAAATTTCTGTAAACAATGAATTAGCGAATATTTGCGCTAAAGCCGGGGCTGATTTTGATAATGTTCGCAAAGCTATGGGCGCTGATCCAAGAATCGGCGAACCTTTTATGTATGCCGGTCCTGGATTTGGAGGCTCATGCTTTCCCAAGGATGTAAAAGCTCTCATAAAAACCGCCAAAGATCTGGGATATGATGCTGAAATGTTCAGGCAAACATTAATTACAAACGAAAAACAAAAGTTTGTTTTGTCCCAGATGGTTATTGATAAATTCGGAGAAGATCTAAAAGGCAAAACATTCTCTGTTTGGGGGTTGGCTTTCAAGGCAGGCACAGATGATATGCGCGAATCTTCAGCTCTGACAATAATTAGTGAACTCATCAAACATGGGGCTAAAATTCAGGCTTATGATCCGGAAGCTATGCATATGGCCAAGTGGGAAGAATATTTTGGCAACAATCCAAGCATAACCTATTTTAAAGACAAATACAGCGTGCTTAAAGATGCTGATGCTTTGCTTGTCGTGACCGAATGGAAAGATTTCAGGGCGCCTGATTTTGAAGAAATCAAAAAACTTTTGCATCACCCTGTGATTTTTGACGGTCGTTTGCTGTATGATCCGAAAAAATTGAAAGAACTCGGGTTCGAGTATAAATCGATTGGAAGAGGATAGAATCATTGCCATGAGATATTCATTCATATTATTAGCATTATTTTTTCTATTTATCTTGAGTTTTTCATATTCGCAAGCTTTTAATTTGGGTATAGTTGCGGATATTCATGCTGGTGGTTCCAGAGACATTACAAGATCGGAAAAAAATATTTTATATCCGAACCGATATTGCATTAATTTAGAAGGAATAAAAAAATCAGATGTTGATTATATTCTAACGCTAGGGGATAACACATTAAATGGAAAAGAATCAGAAGCTAAAAAAGTGCTAAATTGCCTGAAAGGTTATGATGTTTTATGGACAAAGGGAAATCATGATAAAGAGGTTGCCTGGCAGCTTTTTGGAACTCCCAATTATTACAGTAGACAAATTGAAAACTGGAAAATAATAGTTTTGGACTCTTCGAAAATTGATCCTAGCGGCTCGGGCGGATTTTTGGATGAGCAGCTAGAGTGGTTAGAGAAAGAATTAAGTGAAAATGATTCAAATGATATTGAAAATATTTTTATAGCGACGCATCACAATATTTTTGAAAAAACCGACCTTTTTCCCAATACTAGCAATGCTAAAATTATTTTTCCGCAATTTTTCAAGCCGATTCAATTGGAATTGCCAGATCCTGTATACGAAAAATTCATAGAAATCATAGAGTCGAATGGCAAAGTCAGATATGTCTATTCTGGGCACGTTCACTTGAAAAATGGTTGCCTGAAGTCGGGTAATATAGAATATTGTTCTGTTCCATCTGCTTCCGTTATGAATTACGAAGGTTATTTCAAGGAGCTGTCATTGGAATAAATATAAAATGAAAAAATTTTTAGATAAGATTAAAGAAAAAAAATTCTTCTGGCTTTTATTTGCTTGTGTTTTAGCATTGGGAATATTTATAAGGACATATAATTTTCATGACTGGCTGAGATTTAGTAAGGATCAGTCGAGAGATGCTTTTATAATAAGTAATGCTATAGAGGGCAAAGAAGCGCTTCCATTGCTTGGTCCGGCGGCCGGAGCAACAGATTTCTATCTTGGTCCTGTTTATTATTATTTTTCTTATATTTCTGCAGAAATATTTGGAAATTATCCAGACAGGATGGCCTATCCTAGCTTATTTTTTTCTATTCTTGCAATCCCTCTCCTGTTTTACTTTCTCAAAGAATATTTTAACAGGAATATATCCATTTCGCTTACTGCAATAATGAGCGTCTCTTATTTTGCAGTCATAAATTCCCGTTTTTCTTCAAATCCCAATCTCATGCCTTTTTTCGTCCTTTTATTTCTATATGCGTTTTTAAAAATATTAAATAGTAAGAAAAAAGACGGATGGTTTTGGTTTTTGGTCGTTGGGGTAGCTATCGGTATAGGAATTCAGCTGCATGCAATTTTGTTAGTAGTTTTACCTGTCATGATGCTTGTAATTTTTGCGTATCTGATAAAGCAGAAAAAAGTGGCTGTTTTCAAAGGATTTTTTATAGTCATATTTATTGCATTGCTGCTCAACATACCTCAGATAGTTAATGAAATAAAAACACAAGGAGAAAACAGCAAGGCATTTTTTGCAGTTTTTGATTCGCAAACCGATAGTGATTTTTCAATAACAAAAAAAATAGTCCTGCTTTCTTTATGCCAAGTCAAGGCAAATTCTTATATTATTTCTTCCGTGCCTATTACGGAGGAATGTGTTAAAGAATTTGATTTAAAATTAGGCGCAAAAAAGCTTTTTGGTGGGATAAAGAACAAACCTTTGCCGCTTAGGAGTATTGTTTTTTGGTTAAGCACGTTGGCTTCCATTGTTTTCTCTTTGGCGGGATATTTTTTGTTGGTTTATTATTTTAGAAAAGAAAAGGATGAAAAGGCAAAAAATTTCCTTGGCCTTTTTCTAACATTCAATATAATTTCTTTGATTTTCCTTATTCCCGTAGTGGTGCGTATTAATGTTAATTATTTTATTTTTATATTCTTTGTTCCTTTTGTGCTTTTCGGCCTGATGCTTAAATTTATTTTGGAAAAAAATATAAAATTTGGATCATTGATAGCAGCGACTCTTTTTGCGGTAATATTTATTCCTTCTATCTTAATAGACATATACTTTTTCAATTATTATTCAAAAAACCTAGACAACAATCTTGACAATAGCAATCTGAAACAGGCAGAACTGATGTCTGAATATATGCTGGAAAAAACGAACGGAAACAATTCTCCAAAAATTATGCTTGCTGGACAGGCAGTATATATAAATAGATTTTCTAATTCTCTTGCTTATCTGCTTAGGAAATCAGAGAAAAAAATTGTTACTTCAATGGAAACAAGTTTAAGTGAAGAAGAAAAAGAGTTGTTCTTTATTCATGGAAGTGATTCAAAAACAGTTAATCTCGAAAATAAAATCCAAGGCTACGAAACCCTTGATGGACAAAGGTATGGAAAAGTAGATCTATTTTTTATCAGAAAATAAATAACTTATCAAAAAGTCTCTCATTTGATTTGAGCGGAAAAAAGTGCTATAAATGACGAATATTAATATAATATGCTGGAGCACAAACATAAGATATGATTGTCTCATGTTTTATGCTCCATCTTCAATAACATGAAAATATTATTTTTCAACTACGAATTTCCACCGTTGGGCGGTGGAGCGGGAAACGCTTCATACTATCTTCTTCGTGAATACTCAAAAAATCCGAATATCAAAGTTGATTTTATCACATCTTCTATCGATGAAAAACAGCACTTGGAAAGAATAGGGAATAATATTACCATCCACAGGCTGCCAATTGGAAAAAATCCTGAAAATATTCATTATCAATCTCAGAAGGAATTATTGAAATATACTTGGGAAGCTTATAGATTTTCCAAAAAACTGGCAAAAGAAAATAAATATGATCTGACTCATTCATTTTTTTCCGTTCCCTGTGGCGTCATCTCGTTGCTTTTAAAAAGAAAATTTAGGATTCCATATATCATATCGCTGCGAGGTTCAGATGTTCCAGGCTATAGTGAAAGATTCACAGCTTTATACAAAATTATCACTCCTATCATAAAGAAAGTATGGAGAGAAGCTTATTTTGTGATAGCTAATAGTCAGGGCTTAGCTGAACTCTCCCTGAAATCCAGCCCAGAAAAAGAGATAGGCATAATTCCCAATGGTATTGATATAGAAGAATTTTTTCCAGATTTAAGTAAAAAAAATAAGGATCAGTTTACTATCATTTGTGTTTCGCGGGTTACTCCCAGAAAGGGGATTAGATTTTTAATTCAGGCTTTTAATGTCCTTTCGCGCCGTTATGACTATATTAAGTTAGTTATTGTTGGAGATGGAAATGAGCGTGCGTCACTCGAAGATTTGGTGCAGGCCTTGGGACTCAAAGAAAAAGTTTTATTTACAGGTCCTGTTTTGCATGAAAAAGTTTTGGGATATTATCAAAAAGCTAATATTTTCGCTTTGCCATCAATGAACGAAGGCATGAGTAATACTATGCTGGAAGCGCTGGCTTGCGGTTTGCCCCTGGTCGCGACTGATACAGGTGGAACCAAAGAATTGATTGAGGATGGGCAGAATGGCTTCATCGTTAAGATGAAAGAGTCTCATGATTTGGCGGAAAAAATTGAGAAATTTCTGCTAAATCGAAATTTGGAAAAAGAAATGGGTCAAAAAAGTAGAGAGCTGGCTGAAAAGCTTGATTGGTCAGTTGTTGCTAATAAATACATTGATCTGTACGATAAAACCGTAAGACTAAGAAAGATCAAACAGGGAGAATAATATAAAATTTTTCAATTTATAATTCTAAATTTTCAAATAATGAAAATACTAAAAAACAAGATTGTAAAATTTTTTCTTAAGCTTTTTGTTAGCCTGGCTTTTGTCGCCTGGCTTATTTTTAAGATTGATTGGCAGGAGGTTCTTTTTTATATCAGTAAAATTTCTTTTTGGAATATTTTGATTTATGTCGCAGTTTTGCTTTTTGGTATGGCAATTTCTGCATATAAATGGAAAATTTTGGCGAAATTCAAAGGATTTGATATTTCTCTGAAAAAATCTTTTCAATTGTATTTGGCGGGAGCTTTTATCAATAATCTGATGCCATCATTTATAGGCGGTGACACGTATAAGGCTTACCAGCTTGGAAAAAAAGATAAAAAATATGTTTCAGCTGCTGCTTCAGTCTTTGTTGATAGAATTACGGGACTGATTGGGGCAATGATTTTGTCAGTCATATTTGCCGCGCTAAATTGGCAAATGGTGGCAGAACATAAAATTCTGCTCATAATTCTGGTTATAATTTTTTTAATTCTTTTTGCAATGGTAATTATTGGAGCAAGCGCAAAGTTTTCTTTCTGGCAAAAATTACTTCAGTTTATGCCGAAAAAAATTGTTGAAATTATAATAGATTTTGCGGAATATGGAAATAACAAAAACACTCTTTTTAAATCATTTCTTTTGGCGATTGCTTATAATCTAATCGGGCTTGCGGTAGTAAACTATATCTTATTTTGGGGGCTTGGAATCCAGGTAGGAATTTTAAACTATCTCACGGTGATATTTTTGGTAAGCATAGTTTCGGCGCTTCCCGTGAGTGTGAACAATATCGGAATCAAAGAATGGGCGTATATCACATTTTTTGGTTTTTTCGGCATAGCTTCTTCAGGGGTAGTGGCAGTTGCTATTATCAGCAGAGTCATTCAGATGGTTGTAAGTTTTGCGGCAGTGCCATATTATTTAAAAAATAAAAATCAAGGAAATAAATAAAATTTTTTCTCATTTATCATTTTAAAAATCCGCCAGACTTTGGCGGATTTTTCTTCAAAAGTTTTCTATTTAGCAATGGTGGAAGTTTTGATAACTTTTACAAAGTTATTTTTTTGTCTGCCGAAAGTAAGCAAAAATTCAGGGTTCTGTATTTCGTAGGCTTTGGAAAAAGATATCGGAGATGATGTGGTCGACCATTGTCCGATGGTTTTTCTTTTGCGTCCGGAAGAAATGACTATGAAATCAGGCGGCAATTTTTTCATTGCTTTTCCATCGAAATCAGCAGAACATTTTGCTAGAGAAACCGCACAAACAGCTCCTTTATCTGACCAGATCCTAATGTCTTGCTGGTTTGGCAAAGAGTTCAGATATTGCGCCGCCTCGAAGCTGCCATCACCCATATCCTTGAAATTAAGCGTATATTTTTCCGGAAGCAATACCGATGCGTAAGTGAGATAGAAAGGTCGGATGGAAAAGAGACTGAAAAGCAGGCATGAGATCACGACAACGACAAGCACACTTTGCCTTGGAAGATTAATGGTAAAAAATTTCTTGAATATTGCTATGATACCAACGGCTGAAATTATAAACGCAAGAGGGTAAAGCATTATTTGGTAACGGACGGTTGCAACGACAAAATTGGCTGTTGATGCCAGATAGTAGAGCAGGATGAATATCATCAGATAGAAAGATATTGACAGCTCTCGATCAAAAGACTTGCGCTTTATAAAAGCAATGATTATAAAAAACAATATTCCTGCCAACACGATAGGGTGCAAACCGAACAGGAGTCCATATACGTCAGCGAGAATGTTGCCGAAGCCTTTCATTAGGGTGAAAGTTTCAGGATTATTTTTTGGTGAAGCTACGATGGTTTCAAAATTGAAAAATTTCATCGAAAGGTATGTGTTTGCAAGAACAAGAAGAGATAAAACCGAAAATACTCCAAGTATGGCGGAGACTATGAGAGCGCGAAATTTCAAGAAAAAATCGAGAACCCAGTCTGTAAACTTATTCTTGAAGATCAGCATGTCTGTCGCGATTATTGTTATGAGTAAGACAAAGAGCGGCCATGTTTTTTCAAAGGCTCTGCTCAAAAAAGTTCCCTCAAGCAGGATTTTTGGATCGGTCCAGGTAGCGGGATAAAGGACAAAAAAGGTCAACATAGAAACTGCCGCAATTACGAGATAGTCCTTGGCGGATTTTTTAAGGTAAGAAACAACTGCGGGTTTTTCTTTTGCGAAGATATATTCTAGAAAGGGGAGTAAAAAAAAGAAAACATAAAGAATATTAGCGACATATTTGGTTAGCAAAGAAAGGCCCGTAAAGAGTCCACACATGATCAAAAAAGGAAACTTCTTTGTTTTTTGGAAAACAAAATAGGCTAGAATAGAAATAGGCGCAAAGAGCCACATGAAAGAATCTGGATTTATAATGAGAGAAATTCCTAGCAGGATAGGCGATAAGGAAATAAAAAGAAATCCAATCAGTGCAGTAGTTTCATCAAACAGCTTGCGGAGTAACCAATAAAAAAGCGGCAGGAGAGCTAAAGCAAGAAGAAATATAGGCAACCTGAAAAAGAAATTGATTGTATTTATTTTTTCCAGCTGCTCGGGTGTTTTTTCTTTTTCGCGCAGTTCTTTATAGAGCAGGGGGTCTATTTTTAAAAGACCGGCTCCAGAAAGCAAAGCCACTGTTATTCCAGGCTTGTCATTTATGTCAGTTTTTGACCATTTAGCATTTAAAACAGCATTCCAGAATTTAGGTGTTCTTTGGTATGTCCAATAAGGCTCATCTACGGCAGAATAATTTTTAAGCCTTGTCAGGCCCAGAAAAAGATTAATTGCTAAAACCAAGGCAATGATAGCGATGGGAAATATTTTCTTCAGCATATGAATAAAAGTAATGATTTAATTCAAAATAGAATATAGCATAATTTTACCATAAAAACAAGGATTAGGGATAATAAGGACGCAATGTCAATTTTGTCTTTTACAAATCAAAAAATAGACGGTATAATTAATACGCGTTTGGGATACGTCGTTCAAACTTTTTATGTTAAAAATATGAAAATTTTGCTAGAATATTTTAATAAAAACCGCAAATATTTCAAATATAGCAGTCTTTCCATCGCAGCCATTCTTTTAGTTGTGGCAGTTTTGTTTATTTGTTTTTGCTTTTTTGATAGCAATAAAAATCTGGCAGTTCTCGGTGTAGTTTCAGATATACACGCTGGAAATCCTAGCGAAAGAGTAGTAGAAGCAAGAATTCTCAACTATCCGAAACAATATAAAAAACTTTTTTCTGAAGCTTTAGACAAGATGAAGAATGAAGGAGTTGAGGTAGTAATTTCTGCGGGAGACAACACGAATGAAGGAGATATTCAATATTCCAAAACTTTGAAGGACCTAGCGAAATCTCGAGCCATAAAAATTTTGTGGACAAAGGGCAATCATGACAGGGAAAAGACCAAATCAATGGAAAGTTTCGGCGTAAAAATTCCTTACTATTATATTATGGACAGAAAAAATTGGCGGATTATCATTCTTGATAATTCTGAAATGAATTCTGAAAGTAGTAACGGCGGGTTTAGTCAAGAGCAGCTTGAATGGCTTAAAAATAAATTAAAAACAGACAAAAAAATTATAATTTCAATGCATTATCCAATTTTTAATGAATTTAATAACGACGAAGTTTTAGTTGAATATAAAGAGTTCAAGGATATAATTGAAAAAAGTGGGAATGTGGTGCATGTTGTTTCAGGGCATTATCACACTATTGATCTGGAAAAAAATATTAGTGGGATTACTTACCATATCATCAAGTCATTAACGCTTGATAAAGATAACCCTAACTATAAGATAATATCTTTAGAATGAATAAATTCTTGGAACAAAAAAAAATAATTATGGTAGCAGCCATTATTGTTTTAATGGCAGTATCTTTTGCCGTGCGATTCTACAACTTTGATCAGTGGCTGTATTTTAAGATGGATCAGGCACGGGATGCAATTTTAATCACAAATGTTTTGGAAAACGGTCCAGGCAGCCTGCCGCTTCTCGGACCTCGTGCGGGAGCTACGGAAGTCGACAACGGTTATTTGCGATTGGGTCCGGCTTATTATTATATGCAATACATCGCAGGAGTCTTGTCTGGTGGCAATGAGCCTGTGGCCAATGCTTATCCTGACTTGTTTTTTTCTATTGCAGTTTTACCTCTTCTCTATATTTTTCTGCGGCTTTATTTCAGGCGATCCAGTTCGTTTCTCATAACTGCTATGTATGCTTTTTCTTTTTTGATTATAGAATACTCCCGCTTTGCCTGGAATCCTAACACACTGCCGTTTTTCATGATTTTAAGCTTCTATGGATTACTAAAATTTTTCAGAGATAAAGGAAGTAAAAAAAGGAAATACTGGATCATGCTTTGGTCATTGGGACTGGCGATAGGATCGCAACTTCATTTTTTTGGATTCTTCAGCTTGCTTGGAGCATCAGGCCTAATGTTTTTGCTTTATCTAAAACCGTGGAGAAAGGAAGAACTAAAAACTATCTTTTCGGGTGGATCAATGAAAAATTTTTTATTCTTCACCTTTTTTGCGGCAACTGTTTTTGGATTAACCTATGTTCCAGTAATCATAAGCGATATTTATAAAAAAGGAGAAAATTCCAGGAATTTCGTGCAAGCGATTTTCAGCAAGCCAGAAAAAAAGCCATTTATTGCTAAAGCAAAGAAGGGGGTGGAAGAAAATTTGAAATATTATTGTTTGCTCACCACATCGCAATGTTACTCCGGAAATATAAATAGCAAGAAAAATTTCTTGCCTGCAGCTATCACTGTAATTATCTTTATTGCCGGAATATTTTTAGCTTTCAGGAAATTAAGGAAAGAAAACGATGAAGATCGTAAAATTTTCGTCATGCTGGTATTGGTATGGTTGGGAGTATTTTCCATCCTGTCTATTCCGGTTTCATTCCAGCTAAGACCAAGGTTTTTCATTGTAGTTTTTGCTTTACCCTTTATTTTACTCGGTTTTCTTTTTGAATTTTTTAGAGAAAATTTTAAGAGAGCGGGGCTATTTCTTTCTATATTACTGGCTGTCATGATAATTGGCTGGAACTTAAGAGGCACTTATAAATGGTTTTGGGAACAGAAAAATTCGCAGTTAGGTGATGTCGAAATAAACAGAACGCTTATTTTGAAAAATAAAGATGGCGTCACTTTGGGACAACTTCAAGCTGCGGTTGATTTTATGTATGAAAGGCACAAGCCTGATCATAGTTTATATTATTATGTTAAACCAGAGCATATAGCGCCGGTTAAATTCCTGCTTAGACAAAAAGACCAAAAACTAGTTTTTGATTCGATGAATGTTAACAAGGACCACAAGGCACAATTTTTTGCAGTAGTGCCAACAGGTACGGACAAGGATCCTGTTTTTGCAAAATTTAAAACCCAATATTCTGTCCTGGCGACAAAAATTGTCGGACAGATAACTGTTTCGGAAATAACTTTTCCCGATCGAATAATAGATGAATCATTTGTCTCCGGAAATAGGGAAAACAATGAAACTGGAAGTAGGGTTTTTTGGCGCGATATTTTTCCAAGCTTGGATGGCACAAATAGTTTTAGATTGGAAGAAGATGCCAGCGCAGATGAAGAAGAAACAGAAGAGGATCAATAAGTTTAAAAATTTTTATGAATTCAAAAAAACATAATTGGTTAAAAATATTCCTGATTTTTATCATTGCAACTTCTGTTTTGGCCCGCTGTTTTGAATTTAGTGATTTGCTTCTTTTGAAGGGCGACCAAGTACGCGATATTATGGTGACAGATCGGGCAATGGAAGAAGGCGCAGGCAGCCTTTCCTTATTAGGGCCCAGGGCAGGAGGCACTATGCTCCGCCTGGGACCGGCTTTTTATTATTTTCAGTATGTTTCAGCAAAGATGATGGGCGCAAATACTCCAACCTCTGCCGCTCTTCCAAATCTTATCTTTGGAATCGCCTCTATTTTTTTGGCCTATCTCTTGCTTAAAAAATATTTTTCGCAAAACTGGTCATTAGCTCTGACGACATTTTATGCTTGCATTTTTTTGGTTATAGAGCACGCTCGTTTCACATGGAATCCCAATTCGCTGCCGTTTTTTACTTTGCTGTTCCTATATTCGCTGATGCAGGTATTTTCAGAAGAAAAAAATCGCAGATGGTTATGGGTGGCGCTAGTCGGGTTTTCTCTAGCGGTTGCAGGACAGTTGCATTTTACCAGCTTTATAGCATTGCCGATATTTTCAGTTATTTTTTTATTTTTTCAGAGAAAAAAAATTGTCGAAAAGATACGAATTTGGGATATCTTTATTTTTTTTGGAGTGATCTTGTTTTTTTATATCCCAGTTATCCTGAGCGACTTAATCAATCATGGTGATAATTTAAAACTTTTTTTCAAATCCATAGGCACCAAAAAATCCGATCATTCGTTTTTGGCCAATATTTCCAAAGATATTTATTATTTTGGAAAATATTTTTTTAGGATCCTAACTGGCTATTTTGGATCTATGAAAATTCTCCACTATTTGGGTTCATTTTTTATGCTGGCTGGCTTGGCTGCCAATTGGTTTGCATACAAAAAAGAAAGAAATGAAGAAAGAAAGAGGTTTTTGCTAATGATTCTTCTCTGGGTAGCAATATTTTTTATGCTCTTCATCCCACTGGCATATGATATAGACAAACCAAGATTCTTCCTCCCCCTTATTTTTGTTGTTTCTGTCTGGGTCGGTCTTATCGGAAAATTTTTTTGGGAAAGGAAGTCAGTTTTTTTGAAAGCTGTATTTGCAGTATTTTTCTGTGCTTTTCTTCTTTCCAATATAATCGCAACAGCGTTTTGGCTTTTTGAGCTCTCTGTTTCACAGCAAAAAGCATTAAATCCTGAAGACACTATTATTTTGAAAACCAAAAAAGATGCAGCTTGGTGGACATGGGGAATAATTTCACGCGCCAGCATATTCATGCGAGATGCCTGTGTGAAACAGAAAATATTTTATTACCTGCCTAAAAAAGTTGCTGAATTCAGACCAGTGTTTGATTATGCGCATGAATCCAGCGGAGATAAGCGTCCGATCAGTTCTTTAAAAAAAATTCCAAGTGAATTTGAAAATGGCTGTTATTTTTTGGTGGAAAAAAACGGGCAAAAAGACGAAATGAATCTGGAAATTGAAAAGCAGGCTTCTTTTGGTGATATAGCAGTAATGATGATTAAAACAGGAATATCTTCAGATGCTGATGAAAAAAACATTCAAAATATGAATAGTTCTCAAAATGCAGAGGAAGATGCCGATTCAACCACGCATCAACGCGCTTATTGGAGAGATGTGTTTAGTTCCAAATAACAATTTTTTCAGGCATTTTTTGAAATTTAAAAAACCGCTCCCATTATCATTATGGGACGGTCTTTTATATTTTTGATTTTATATTTATGATTGCGGCTCATTTCCGGAAAGTTCTTCTTGGATTTCAACTTTCCTTTTCTTTTTCGTGGCAATTTGTTTGATATAATCAATGTCATTTTTAGTAATCTCGCCTAAAGCGTATAGAATTATCAAGTATCCGGCAAATAGGATTATGGACCAAGCCATAAAAATTATTTCTCCTTTGGAAAAGAAGCTGGATGCACCGAACATAACGACGCCGGCGAAGATTATTTTTGCCAAACTTTTCAATTTGAAAATGGTTCCAAAATCCCGTTTCACGTAATACAAAATAGCCAGCATAGCTACGAAAGAGGTGATGGTAGTCGCAACGGCTGAGCCGACAATTCCATAACGCCTGATCAAGATGTAGTTTAATATTGTGTTAATTGCAACTCCGAAAATGGAAATCCACATCGGAATTTTTGTTTTGCCGGCGCCATTGAGGACAAAACTCATCACATAAAAAATAGTCAAAAATCCGACACCGTAGGCCAGAATGGACATTGGATAAGCCGCGTCGATATATTTGACGCTAAAAAATATTTTTATAATTGGCCGTGAAAACTGCGACATCAAAATTACGGACGGCACCAGCAAAATGGTCATCAAGCGCATCGACTGGCCGATAATTTTATTGGTTTCTTCCGAATTATTTTCGGCCGTGGTTTTGGAAACGACTGGCAAGAGCATAATCGTCAGGGCGTAAAAAATGTAATAGGGAATGCGTCCGACAGTCAAAGAGGCATTGTATATGCCGGTCAAATAATCATCATGCAGGATGCCTTTGACCAGATAGAGATCGATGCTAATCAGGAGCTCATAGGCTAAAAAGAACAGGATAATTTGCCAGGCGTAATTTATCAGTTTTTTGGTCTCAAAAGTGGCCTGTAAGCTCAAATTTTGGCTTTTAGCGGCTTTTTTAAGCTCAGGGGTGTATTTGAACCAGTCTAGGGAAAAAGCGATTAAAAAGACCGAAAATGCGGCCAGGGCATATCCCACAATCGAGCCAGGCACGCGAAAGGCATACGCCAAGCCGACAATGGCCAAAACCTTGAAGACAGAGCGGAGCGTTTTTAAAACCGATTGTACGTTGAATTTGTGCAATCCGGTATAGAAGGAAAAATAGAATGATGCTAAGGCAAAAGCCGGAATTATCAAAGTTGAAATTCTGAAAAGGGGAGTGAGGCTGGGATCGCCGAGAATAAAACTTATAAACGGGGCGCAAAGAAAAAATATTATTGTAACTGCGCCAATCAAAATCGATTGCAAGATGATAGCTTTCTTTTTGATAACAAGCACCAAGCGGGGATTGGTTTCAAAAATCTCGCTGATATATTTGGCCATGGCCGTTGGAATTCCATTGCCTATCAGAACAATGACCATGGTAGTGAGAGTCACTACCAATCCATAGCGGCCATAATCGGCCGGACCCAAAATGCGTCCCACGAAAGAGTGGATGATGTAGCCGGAAAGATTGAAAATTATTTCCGAAACGACGAGCCAGAAAGTTGATTTTGCGAGGTTAGTTGACATTAAATTTATTTTTAGTTATGATTTGAAACTAGCTTTAGTTTAATTGAAAATTACCAATAAATCAACGAAAGGAGAATCTGTATGTTGTTTAAAAATCTAAGTTCTGAAGAGAGGTTTCTTCTAGTGAAAATTGCTAAAAAAGCAGAAGAAGAAACCCGCGAGCTTTTGGCATATTTTAATAGCCAAGAACTCAGAGAAAGATGCCCTGACAATGCTGAAAGATTAAAAGCAAGTTGCCCTGAAAAGTTTATGGGAGAACCCATTTTTACAATGCGTTCCGCTCTTAAACTCAGAAAGGATATCCTGACAGTCACTTTAAGAGGTTTCCTTAATGGAGGACACGATGAAGCTAAATTGCTGGATGAAAAACTGTGCGCAGGAGTAAGAGGGCTTCTTGCCAGTTATTGATTTTTTAGCAAGATTTGCAAAAGCGCTTTTGGGTTTATAAAACCGGGAGCGCTTTTTTAATTTCTTCAAAAATTTCTTCTTTATTTCTATTGCCATCAATGATTTTTAAATTCCAAACTGATGCCGCAGTGTCATAAAGTTCTTTTTTCTTTTGCAAATATTCCAGGCCCTGATCTGGTTTTCTATCGCGTTGCATAATTATTTCGGGATCAGATTGCAGATAGAAAGAATAATTTTCAATTTTCAATTTCCAATTTTCAATCAATTTACATTTTTTCAATTTTTCAATGGTCTTATTTTCAAGGTAATGGATATTAATAATGGAATCGTAAAAAAATCTGTCACTTAGAATAAAATCAAAGCCACCTTCTTTCAATTTTTTGAATAATTTTTTAAAACGCCAAAAATCAATGAATAGAGCAAGTTTGCGCAGCTGGATTTGGAGCCAGTTGGCTTTGGTCACACTCTTGCCAACGCTTGTTGATTGTTTTTTGCTTTGATTGGCGATGGAAAAATGAACAGCGTGGAAATAGAAAACTTTCCGGCCTTGTTGCTCAAGGTAAGTTTTCAGAAGTTCTATTTGGGTTGACTTTCCCGATCCATCAAGTCCTGAAATGGTGATAATTTTCACCCCCTTAGAAATTTTCATAATATTATACTAGTAATTAAATTGATGTGGTTCCCGTGGAAATCCGTTTAGCTTCTACCGGGGTTCATAATTTTTGGCTTACAATAAGCATCAAAAATAATTTGCTTATAGCTTAAGGATACACAATATTAGCTTATAAAACAAGCAGTTTAATTTGACATTTATAAAATAATGTGAGATATTAGCACGAAAAAGTTATTTAACAATTAGGACAATAATGTGTAGTTAAACAGTAAATAAACAGCCAAATTTTAAAGAAAAAGAGGAGGAGTATAGTTATGAAAAGGAAGATGTTGTTATGTGTAATGACCCTACTTTTATTGATGGTTATCGGATGCGGCGGTGGAGGCGGAGAAAATTCGTTAATGATTGGGAATGTTTATTACAAAATTTCAGGCAATGTAAATTTAAATGGCGTGGCTTTGGCGGGCGTCACTATTATGCTTTCGGGAAGCGGTTCGGGCAGTGCAGCTACTGATTCTAGTGGAGCATACAGTTTTTCTGGATTGCCAAACGGCAGTTATACGCTTACCCCAAGCAAAACCGGCTATACTTTTTCTCCGAGCTCAATTTCGGTTTCTGTTAGCGGGGCTAATATCGCGGCTAAAAATTTTACCGCTGAAAATGCCTTGTCTAATGTTGATCTTAATTTTACCTTAGAAACAAACTATACTCCATATTCAGCTTCAAAAATTACTGTTTGGCACAATTTCGACGATTCTTGGGTGGAAAGCGCGATGACACAGGAAACGGCTGATTCATGGACGTTCACGCGAGCAATTAGAGCTGGAAAAAGTTATGTTTTTAGACTGCAGTCTAATTTTGATACCGGTTCTAGTTTGCAATGGTACACAACTTCTTGGATAGAGTCGAAAGCTGGTATTCGGGCAAAATCATTGAAAATAAACGGAATACAAATAGACAAATCTTACATTGTATTTGGCAATACCAATGATTATGTACAATTTTCAATTACGGTTGCGTCGGACGGTGCTATTACGCCTGGTCCGGGAACAAGCCCAAATATTGATGAAAGAATTCCGCCGGAAGTTACCTGGCCTGAACCTTATAACAAATATCCTGTGCCGCCGAGTGAATACAAGGCTATGCTAATGTGGATGCAAGCATTGCACGATGATCGGAAAAGCGGCAATAGTATAGTTGAAGTTGATTACATAAAGTTGTATTGTCGAGTTGGCGAAGTGGATCAATTAGTGTCTGAGGATAATTTTAGTAGCAGTTATGGCGGTGCCTTGTACATTAGACGGCCGTTCTTTTTGACTGACGAACACTTATCCATGAACGCTACTATTAGTTCGAGCGGATATATGATTTTTTATCCTAGTGATAATGCATCTCGCGTTTGGCATTGGTGGAGCACAAGAGGCAGTGTGCCATCCGGAGCCCAACAATGTTGGGGAGAAGCACGGGTCAGGATAACAGGTCCGGCTGTAGTTCAGGCCGGAGGGGATTATTATACAACTATTAATGCGCCTCCAAGTCCAGGCTCAGTCCCTCGCAATCCTTTGGAAGCAGGGGTAGGAAAATGGTATTTTGAATCAGCAGAATGGCAACTTGTTACGTTTAATAAACCGTAACAAGTAAAAATTTAATTTTTTTTAAAAAAAGCAGCCTTTTTTGAAACAAAAGGGGCTGCTTTTAATTAACCCGGTAAACCACCACGCGAAGCGTGGTGTGTGCCTTTAAAGCGTAGCTC